>Ga0315899_10000074_pt1 | contig 126721 bp, 128 predicted proteins | sample LakEriMetagenome_2_FD_203518 | JGI IMG/M metagenome (GOLD analysis project Ga0315899, IMG submission 203518) | Freshwater fungal communities from buoy surface, Lake Erie, Ohio, United States - Buoy 4 MA112 | ecosystem: Environmental > Aquatic > Freshwater > Lake | place: USA: Lake Erie, Ohio... | reverse complement strand
CCAGCACGATCTCCGCTTCACGCAACTTGCCAATGATATCTTCCGGCTTGTGCTTCCTTGCCATTCCATTCCTCCTTCGTGGCCATTCCTAAAATAGAAATTGGGCCACTCAGAAGGGGGCAGATCACTTTGATCCTTCGGCATGAAAACAGCGATTTCAGGATCTCGGATCAGCCGTTCAACTGTAACAGTTGACGTCAAAGTTCGTTTGAACTGACTAATCTGCCGCTGGCGCGACGCAATGGAAACGCCAATCTTATCAGGCAGGAGATTATCCACTTGCACAAAAATGCGGGCTTCCGCCTGATAGCGATTGGGCACAAACCACACGCCCGCCCATCCCGCCAAGCATATCGCTGCAGCCACACCCAAAGCAAACATGCGCCGAATGCGCATATCGTGAAGGGCCAGCAGAAATTCTTGGTAGATGCCGCCCATTGCGATCTTAAAATCCTGCTTCCGGGATTATGATCACATCGCCCGGCTCAAGTCGGACATTCGCGCGCGTATCACCGCGCTTCAGCAGTCGATTGATTTTCAAGCTATATTCCCGCTGTTGGCCCGTTGTTCGGTCCAAGCGGATCAGCCGCGCGCGATTGCCAGCTGCAAATTCTGATAGGCCACCAACGGCAATCATTGCGTCAAGCAATGTCAAATTGGCGCGGTAAGGAATGGCCGCTGGCCGCGTGGCAGATCCAACAATGCGGACCTGCTGACCAAAAGTGCCAGCAAACCCCTCAACTGTAACCGAAACCAGGGGGTCACGAATATATTCGGACAAAGCAAGTTTCATATCCTGCGCCAGCATAGTTGGCGTTTTGCCCACTGCTGGCAGATCAGTGATAAGTGGCGTTGTAATGCGACCGTCAGGCCTGACTTGTGTACGAACAGACAAATCCGGATTGCGCCAGACGAAGATCAGCAAAGTGTCCAAAGGCCCAATGACATAATCTTCACCCGGCCCTTCTTGCAGAGCCGTAAATGTCGCAGGTGCAAGCTGAGTAGAAGCTGGCCTATGCGCACAGCCCGTCAACAGGCCAATAGCGCTCAACGCTGCTGCCACTAAGGCCAAGCTGCGCCGCGACTGCTTGATCTGAACCATTTTCGCCTCACCCAGTTCGACATGGGGCCGAACACCCGGCTCAGCCATGTGCCTGGCTGTGGCGCAAAGAGGTGAAGATCAGGTTAGGATAAGATGAATTTTATGCGCAGTAAGGCGCAATAGCCTGTCAAATAGCAGCCTATTGCGCCGCAGCGCGGGCCGCTTGTGCTGCTGCAAACTCAGCTTCAGCAAGATACCGCTCCGCATCTAAAGCGGCCATGCATCCCATGCCAGCTGCCGTGACAGCTTGGCGATAGACTTTATCTGTGACGTCGCCAGCGGCAAAAACGCCCGGAATAGATGTGCGGGTACTGCCCTGTTCAACAAGAAGATACCCTTCAGAATCCATTGGCAAATGGCCGACAAAAACTTCGGTCGCAGGCTTATGCCCAATCGCGACAAAGGCCCCATCCGTCGGGATATGTGAAACTTCCCCGGTAACTGTATCTCGCAAATCCAACCCAGTTAGAACTTCTGGCTCGCCACCCCCGACGAAGCGATCCACTGTCTTGTTCCAAAGAACCTTAATATGGGGATGCGCAAAAAGCCGTTCCTGCAGGATCCGCTCAGCGCGCAAGCTATCGCGGCGGTGGATCAAGGTGACATCTTGGCTATGGTTTGTCAGATACAAAGCCTCTTCAACGGCCGTATTGCCGCCGCCAATCACAACCACTTTCTTACCGCGATAGAAGAAGCCATCACATGTCGCGCACGCAGACACGCCTTTGCCCTGCAAAGCGGCTTCGCTTTCAAGGCCAAGCCAACGCGCTTGTGCGCCCGTGGCAATCACCAATGTTTCGGCAAAAAACTCATCCCCGCTATCCGCAGTTAAACGAAACGGGCGTTGCGATAAGTCCATCCCAGAAATGATATCCCAGATCATGCGGGTTCCCACATGCTCGGCCTGAGCTTGCATTTCTTCCATGAGCCAAGGCCCTTGAATAACATCCCGAAAGCCAGGGTAATTCTCAACATCGGTGGTGATGGTCAGCTGGCCGCCCGGCTGAAGGCCTTGGACAACAATGGGCTGCATGCCGGCGCGCGCGCCATAAATCGCTGCCGAAAGCCCAGCTGGGCCGGAACCGATGATCAGCATGCGGGTATGGTGGGTTGTCGCCATTGCCAAATAAACCTTCTGGGAATCACTTAAGAGATGTTTCGGCCATAAGGCGCTGGGAGTGCATATTGCAATGCCAGCCAACAGACTGCCCACTTCGCCGCACGCCACTTAGGTAATTTTGCCTAATTGCTCGGAAAGAGAGGTGATTTTACCCCAATCCTCACGGAGACGTTGGTGAGGACGTTGTTCTGCGGCCGATACGCAATGTCTATCTCAAACCACTTTGAGGCATGGTGGGCGTGCCTCTTCATCAGGACAGGCGCATGGGTTCGGATGCCAATAAGCAATTGGTCCACATCGTCGATGACGATCCCAACGTCCTCGACTCACTGGCGCTGCTCCTGAAGTTTTTGGGCTATACCCCTTGCGTCTATCCAAGCGGCGCGGCCTTTGTCGAACAAGCCAAACTAACGGACAACGACCTTCTTCTCTTTGATCTCAACATGCCGGACATGACTGGGTTTACGCTCTTGCAGCAAGTTCGCGTTCAATATCCTCGGCATACAGCATTTTTAATGACCGGGCATGGCTGCAAAGAGATAGAGCGAGAAGCGATCCGTTTAGGATTTTCAGCCGTTTTGCATAAGCCATTTAGCGAAATTGAACTCCGTATGGCGCTTGACGACACCGAGACAGAGCGTCGATAATCCCCATATGCCGTTCCGCAATTTTCGCCAGCGGGCATGGCCAGTATCTTGTTAGGGGAAGACAATGAACAATCCAGCCAGGCCGTCGATTTTGGTAACTGGCGGGGCGGGCTATATTGGCAGCCACGCTGTGCTGGCTTTGCGAGACAAAGGCTGGCCAGTGGTCGTCGTTGACAATCTCTCGACAGGATTTCGCTGGGCTGTCCCAGAAGATGTTCCATTTGTTGAAGCTGATATTGGCGATGGTTCAGCCATGGACGCGCTGTTGAGCGCGCATAACATTGGCGCAATTGTTCATTTCGCTGGGTCGATTATCGTCCCAGAATCAGTCGAACAGCCCCTAAAATATTACAAGAACAACACTGCAAACACGCGCACTTTGCTGGAATGTGCCGTGAACGGGGGCGTTTCGCATTTCCTTTTTTCGTCAACGGCGGCAACTTATGGCATCCCACAATCCGTGCCAATTTCTGAAGATGCTCCCAAAGCGCCAATTAATCCCTATGGGATGTCAAAGCTGATGAGTGAATTCATGCTGGCCGATGTGGCGCGGGCACACCCCCTCAACTTTTGCGCCTTGCGCTATTTTAACGTTGCAGGTGCTGATCCTCAGGGCAGATCAGGTCAGTCCACGGCAGGCGCAACGCATCTCATAAAAGTTGCCGTGGAAGCGGCACTCGGCAAACGGGATCATGTCAGCGTTTACGGAACAGATTATGCAACGCCCGATGGCACGGGCGTGCGCGATTATATTCATGTCGCTGATTTGGCCGAAGCCCATGTGCTTGCACTGGAAGCTCTGATGGCCAATCCGCAGCAAAGCCTTGTGCTGAATTGCGGCTATGGCCGAGGCTTTTCCGTCAATGAAGTGCTCGATGCCGTTGATCGTGTCTCGGGTGTTACCCTTAAGCGACACGTCGAAGCCCGCAGACCGGGAGATCCCGACGCGCTGGTGGCCGATAATCGCCAGATATTAGAGCTTTTGCCTTGGCAGCCCAAATATCAAGACCTTGAAACAATTGTTGCCCACGCTCTCGCATGGGAACGCCAATTGCACCAACGCCGAAATTAGGTGGATGTTTTTCTCAACGCCGAAGCGGCTTGCGCGTTAGCCATTATGTTTGCGGAGTTCGGGCTCCCCTTCCCGACAAGCCAACTGCCGCCAACACATAAGATAGGATCAAAATCTAGCCACTCTGGCGCAGTCTGCGGCGTGATGCCGCCAGTTGGGCAAAAACGCACCTGACCAAAAGGTCCGGCCAACGCCTTAAGCGCAGGCAACCCACCAGAGGCCATTGCGGGAAAGAATTTAAAGTGCTGCAGGCCAAGGTCTAGCCCGCGCATGATATCCCCCGAATTGGCAATGCCCGGCAAAAAAGGAATGCCAGAATCTATCGCCGCTTTGCCAAGCGGTTCTGTGAGCCCCGGCGAAACAATAAACTCTGCTCCCGCATCAATTGCGGCGCGTAAATCCGCGGCGTTCAAAACTGTACCCGCGCCGACAATTGCCCCTTTAACCTGCTTCATTTCCTGAAGAGCTTCCAGCGCACAGGGCGTCCGCAAGGTAACTTCCAAGACGCGCAAACCGCCAGCGACCAGCGCCTCTGCCATCGGCTTTGCGTGGCGCACCTCCTCAACGACCAACACGGGAATGACAGGAGATGTTCGCATAATTGCTTCAATCGAGCGCACTAACCATGGTCCTTTGCAAAGGCCGCCGCCGCGCCAAACAGGCCAGGCTGCGGATGCGTAATTAACTTGACGGGGGTCGACGCCATCAGAGCTTCAAAGCGGCCTTTGGCGCGGAAGCGCTCTGCAAAGCCAGACCGTAACAGCGTCTCGCGAATCCTTAGGCCAAGGCCGCCGGCAATCACCACGCCTTTGCCGCCCTGGGCCAAAGCAATATCGCCAGCCACACTGCCAAGCGACAGACAAAAGCGATCGACCGCAGCCGCTGCCAGGCTGTCTTTGCCAGATGTCCCAAGCGCCCAAAGTGCCTTATCCTCCAAAGGCACAACTGGACGGCCCTCAATGCCCGCCAAAGTTTCATAAATATCAACCAGGCCGGGGCCAGACACCACGCGTTCCGCTGACACGCGGCGATAGCGGTTGCGCAGCCGCGTTAGAACGGCGTCTTCAATGCCATCGAGCGGGGCAAAATCAATATGCCCACCTTCCGTCGCTACAACATGATAGTCGCCCTGCCCCCGCCAGATATGGGCAACACCCAAACCCGTGCCGGGCCCAATGATGCTGATTGTCCCTTCGGCAGGCAATGGCGCGTCAGGGCCACATAAATGTGTGAAATGATTGGCCTCTGCCTGTGCGACTGCGTGACCAACAGCTTCAAAATCATTGACCAGCACCCAGTGATCGACACCGAGCTTTTCTGGGATCAGGCCGGGACGAATAATCCAAGGATTATTCGTGAACTTAATGATGTCGCCAACCACGGGGGCCGCAATGGCAATGGCGACGGCCTTGGGCATGGGCTGAGCAATCTGGGCACCAAAGGCTTCCCAAGCAGTTTGGAAAGAGGCGTGCTCCGCCGTTGGCATCGTGACGGCCTCGCCCAACGCTGTCACACGGCCGCCTTCAATTTCAGCAAGCGCGAAGCGGGCATGGGTGCCGCCAATATCAACGCTGACAATCTGCATCACAGCCCCGCCGCGGCCAGCATCGCAGAACCGCCTTGTTCTGCCCCATCTGCCCCCAAACGCATCATCGCAAATATTTCTCGGCCCGTTCCGTCTGGAATAATCGCAGCTTCAGCAGGCGTACGGGTATCGAGATCAGCCAAGACTTCCAAGCTGCCTGTCCGAGCGCATAGGCGGATGACATCTCCATCCTGCACACGCGAAAGCGGGCCACCGCCAAGCGCTTCTGGTGTCAGGTGGATGGCGGCAGGCACTTTCCCACTTGCGCCAGACATACGTCCGTCCGTCACAAGGGCGACGCGGAACCCACGATCTTGCAAAACCCCCAAAGGCGGGGTCAATTTATGCAATTCTGGCATGCCATTAGCGCGCGGGCCTTGGAAACGAACCACGACAACAACATCGCGCTCCAACTCCCCTGCTTTAAAGGCCGCCAAAACGGCCTCTTGGCTTTCAAACACACGCGCCGGGGCTTCAATGGTCCAACGATCCATCTCAACGGCGCTGGTCTTGAAGGTGGCACGGCCCAAATTACCCTGCACTAAACGCATTCCACCATCAGGCTGGAACGCATTGACGGGGGTACGCAGCATTGTCTCATCGCCGCTGGTCGCAGGCGCATCCCGCCACACCAATTGGTCGTCGTGCAAAACAGGCTCTTGGCCATAGGCCGTTAAGTCATTGCCAGCGACAGTCATGATGTCCCGATGGAGCAGACCTGCGTCAAGCAACTCACGGATGACAAAGCCCATACCGCCCGCGGCGTGGAAATGGTTCACATCCCCCGATCCATTGGGATACACCCTTGCAATCAAGGGAACAGCAGCCGACAGTTCATCTAAATCTTGCCAATCAATTGAAATCCCAGCGGCACGTGCAATTGCGGGCAAGTGGATTGCGTGGTTCGTCGAACCGCCTGTTGCCAGCAAGCCGACACACGCATTTATGATTGCCTTTTCATCAACGCACTGGCCCAGCGGACGATAATCTTCACTATGGCGGCCAATGGCAGCCACGCGATGCGTTGCGGCACGTGTCAATTCTGTCCGCAATTTCGTGCCCGGGTTTACAAAGGCAGCGCCTGGCATGTGGAGGCCCATAACTTCCATCATCATCTGATTGGAATTGGCTGTGCCATAAAAGGTGCACGTTCCTGGGCTGTGGTAAGACGCAGACTCGGCCTCCAGCAATTCTGCCCGGCTGGCTTTGCCTTCTGCAAAGAGCTGGCGAATGCGCTGCTTTTCCTTGTTGGGCAGGCCCGAAGGCATTGGCCCAGCAGGCACCAAAATTGCCGGCAAATGGCCAAAGCGTAGGGCGCCAATCAACAAGCCAGGGACAATCTTGTCGCAAATACCCAACAGCAACATGCCCTCAAACATCGCATGGCTCAGCGCAACAGCTGTGCCCATTGCAATTGTATCACGGCTGAAGAGCGACAATTCCATGCCCAATTGGCCCTGAGTCACGCCATCGCAAATGGCAGGCACACCGCCAGCCACTTGGGCCGTTGCGCCAACTTCACGCGCGAACAGTTTAATGGCTTCGGGATAACGGCCATAAGGCTGATGCGCCGACAACATGTCATTATAGGCCGTCACAATAGCCAAGTTGGGCGCCTGACCATTTTTGATAACGGCCTTGTCTTCCTCAGCAGCGGCAAAGCCATGTGCCAAATTGCCACAGGATAAGCGCGGGCGGCCAAGCCCAGAGTCAGCCTCACGCGCAATCAAATCAAGATACCGCTGACGCCCAGCCCGGCTTTTTTCAATGATCCGCGCTGTCACCCGTTCAATTGCGGGGTGCAGTTTAGTCATGCCAAGTCACTCCATCGCGCTCTACCAGCGCAATCGCAGAAGATGGCCCCCAGCTTCCTGCCGTATACGTCTTTGGATCAAGACCATTTTCTGCCCATCCAGCACGGATCGCATCAATCCAATGCCACTGCGCTTCCACTTCATCTCGGCGGACAAACAAGGTTTGATCGCCCTCAATCAGGTCCAGCAGCAACCGCTCATAAGCTATGCGGCGCTTGGCCCCAGCAAAGGCATTGGGCATGGAAATGTCCAGCGGCACTTCTCGCAGGCGCACCCCACCCCGGTCTAGGCCCGGACTTTTAGCCATGACAGACAAGCGGATATTCTCTTGTGGCTGAATACCGATGATCAGCCGGTTCGGTTCTGCCTTGGCGCCTTGTTTGGCAAAAATACTGTGTGGAACGGCTTTAAACTGAATGACAATTTCAGTCTTTCGTTCGGGCAACCGTTTTCCCGTGCGCAGATAAAAAGGCACACCTTTCCAGCGCCAATTATCGACATGGGCCCGCAAGGCAACGAAGGTTTCCGTATCAGATGCGCGGCCCAATTCCTCATCATAACCGGGGACCGCCGCGCCATTAATCGCGCCAGCCCGATATTGTCCTGTCACGCTATCGCCCGACCGCAAGTCGCGCAAAGAGCGAAGAACCTTCACTTTTTCATCACGAATGGACGTTGCATCAAAGCTTGCCGGCGGTTCCATGGCCACCAAGGCAAGCAATTGGAGCATATGGTTTTGCACCATGTCACGCAGAGCGCCTGCGCCATCGTAAAAGCCGACGCGCCCTTCCAGCCCAACAGTTTCGGCAACTGTAATCTGGACATGATCAATATGGCTGGCATTCCACAGTGGCTCAAACAGCATATTGGCAAAACGCAGAGCCAACAGATTCTGCACCGTTTCTTTGCCCAGATAATGGTCAATCCGGAAAATTCGATCTTCGCTGAAAACCCGGGCAACCGCGTCATTGATGAGCGCGCTGGACTCAAGGCTGGTGCCTAATGGCTTTTCCAAGCCAATACGGCTTGTGCCGGATGCAAGACCACAGGCGGACAGCCCAGCAATGGTTTGTTCAAACAAGGACGGCGCCGTTGACAAAAACATGGCGACACCATGGCGCGGCGTGCCGACTTTTTCGGCAAGTGCCGGAAAATCTTCGGCGCGCGTAGCGTCGAGTGCTTGATAATTCAGCCGCTCAAGAAAACCCGTTATGGCTGATTTCCGATCTTCTGGCAGAAATTGTTCCAGCGCCTTGGCCGCGAAAGCGCGAAAATCAGCATCCCCATATTCCGACCGCGCTGTGCCAATGATTTGCAAATCTTCCGGCACAAGACCGTCAGCATGAAGCGCGCACAAGGATGGCAGCAGCATCCGCTGCGAAAGATCGCCCGTTGCGCCAAAAAGCACCAATTTGTCGGCGAGAAATGCCATAAAATATCTACCAGATTAAAGTAAGAATTTTCCCTAAGGGATTTGCTCTCATACACAATGATTGTGCATACGGATGCACATAAGTGTCGCCTGCTTGCCCCAGCCGCTTGGGCAAGGCCCGCAGCTGCACCGTGCAAGTTCCACAGGCTTTACCCCCTAGCAAATGGAACAGATTGAAATCTTATGACAGCCTTGTCATGAACAGCGGATGATCCACGATCTGGCAATCATTGGCGGCGGCATTAATGGGGCGGCCATCGCGCGCGAAGCGGCCCGCAATGGTCTGTCCACCATTTTGTTCGAACGCGATGATCTTGCAAGTCATACGTCTTCGGCCTCCACAAAACTGATCCATGGCGGCCTGCGCTATCTTGAATATTTTGAATTTCGCTTGGTGCGTGAGGCGCTACAAGAGCGTGAGCAGCTGTTGCGCCAAGCCCCGCATCTTATTTATCCGCTGCACTTCGTTCTGCCGCATGAACATGCCGTGCGCCCCTGGTGGCTGGTGCGGCTAGGTCTATTTTTATATGACCATATTGGCGGGCGGATCAGCCTGCCCCATTCTCGCGGATTAAGGGCAAGCGACACGATTTTTACGGCCCCTTTGTCGCGCGATAAGGCCAAGGGCTTTGTCTATTCTGATTGCTGGGTAGATGACTCACGGCTTGTGGTGCTGAATGCGATGGATGCGGCCCAACATGGGGCCACAATTTTAACGCGCACATCGGTTGCGTCTGCCCGCCGCGTTGGTGATGTTTGGCAAATCCAGCTGACATCAGGCGAATTGGTAGAAGCCCATGCTCTGGTAAATGCGGCAGGCCCGTGGGTGTCTGATATGCTGGCCAAGACAGGGGTAAATGCCAAGGCGTCCATTCGGCTTGTCAAAGGCAGCCATATCATCGTGCCGCGTCTCTTTGAGGGCGACCATGCCTATATGTTGCAGCAGCCCGATGGTCGGATCGTCTTTGCCATTGCCTATGAGCGCGGTTTGACGCTGGTTGGCACAACTGATGCGCCAGTAGAAAAGCCTGAGGACGCGCGGATTGCGCCGGACGAAATTGAATATTTGTGCGCTGCTGTGAACCGCTATTTCAAGCGCCAAACCAAGCCGGAAGATGTGATTTCCACCTATTCTGGTGTTCGTCCGCTTTATGATGACGGCGCGTCCGATGCCAAGGCCGTCACCCGTGATTATGTGCTGGGTCTTGACGAAGCAGGGCCGCCGCTCCTCTCTGTCTATGGTGGCAAAATCACAACGGCGCGCCATTTGGCACAAGAGGCTGTGCAAAAAATTGGAAAGCCAATGGGCTGGACTGTCAGAGCAGCCACGCTGGGCGCGCATTTCCCGGGCGGGGATTTGCCCCAAGGCTTTGAGGCCTTTTTGGCGAGCATCCGAACACGTTGGCCTTTTCTCGGCGATGCCCGGTCCGAGCGAATGGCGCGGGCCTATGGCTCCTTGCTGAACACCATGCTCGCTGATGTCGAAAGCCTCGCTGATATGGGCAGAGATTTTGGGGCTGGGCTAACGCAGATTGAAGTTGATTGGCTGCGACATCATGAATGGGCACGTTCGGCTGAGGACATCCTTTTACGGCGTACGAAATTTGGCCTTGCGCTGAACGACAGCCAGAAAGCTGAGCTGGAAAGCTATTTCTGCGCAACAGCCTAACCGCCTCTGCCAAGAATCTTTTGGACAGATAGCCAACAGCCCGACATAACGTTTCCTGACCTGAAAACAGGCATAGGGAGGATGTCATGGCCCGCGCAGCCAAAGAGGTGAACGACGCGAAGTCAAAAGCGTCTGCGCCCTCATTGCTTCTGAGTTTGGATTCAAAGTCGCGTGCAGCAGGCGCCAAGCTATTTGGCCAGTGCTGGCTGCCCAAGGGCGCGCCCCGCGCCATCATCCTTCTGGCGCATGGCTATGCAGAGCATCTTGGTCGTTATGAGCATGTCGCCAAGACATTCACCGATGCTGGCCTTGCCGTCTATGCATTGGACCATTGGGGCCATGGCCGGTCAGATGGCGCGCGCGGTTTTGTGCCGCATTTTTCAGTCTTTTTAGATGGCATGGCTGCATTGCTGGACATGGTGCAGCAACGCCACCCAAAGACACCACGCATTTTATTGGGCCATAGCATGGGTGGCCTCATTGCGGCTCATCACTTGCTGCACCATCAATCAGCCTATTGCGCCGCCATATTGTCAGGCCCTGCCGTTCAGCCCGGAACACCACCATCTGCCGCAACGCAGATAATTGGGCGGCTTTTATCAGCAATTGCACCCCATATGGGCCTGATTACACTGGAAGCCGAAGCGGTCAGCCGCGATCCGCAGGTTGTTGCTGACTATATCGCAGACCCGCTTGTCTATCATGGCAAGATGAGCGCCCGGCTCGCCTCTGAAATGCTGCGCTCGATGATGGAAATTCAGGAAAAGGCGGCGGCCATCCACTGCCCGCTGCTGGTTGTCCATGGCAGTCTCGACCGGCTTGCAGCCGCAAGCGGCGGCGCCGCTTTGGTGCAGGCGGTTTCATCCAGCGATAAGGAATTTCGTGAGTTGAACGGCTTGTATCATGAAGTCTTCAACGAACCCGAACGGGAAGAGGTGCTGGCAGGTGTCCTCAGTTGGATCAACGCTCGCATCTCTTAACCCATCCTCAAAAATAGGCTTTTGCTATGAACGTTCTTCTTCTCCTGATTGTACTTGCGGTGGCCTTGCCGATCTTGCTCTATGCCTTCGCACCCGCTGTTCTTTTCCGCCGTGTGCAGGCAGCACTGCGCCGCAAAGCAAAACTGGTCCGCAAGACAATCCATGTCGATGGCATTGATTGGCCCTATTTGGAGGGCGGGCCGGCAAATGGTGAGATTGTCGTGATGGTGCATGGTTTTGGCGCGGATAAGGACCATTGGACCTATTATGCCCCATTCATGACGGGGGATTATCGGCTGATTGCGCCTGACCTGCCCGGCTTTGGAGAAAATGATCTGTCTGCCAATCGCAGCTATGCCATCAAAGCCCAGGCAGACCGGCTCATTGGTTTTCTAGACGCCATGGGCATCCAGTCTTGCCATCTTGGCGGCAACAGCATGGGCGGATTTATTGCCCTGCAAGTTGCGCTGGACCATCCCAAGCGCGTTAAGAGCCTCACTTTGGTGAACAATGCGGGAGTTGTGGGCGCAGAAGAAAGTGATCTTCAAAAGGCGGTCGCACAAGGTGAAAACCCACTGGTGATGCGGGAATTTGCAGATGTGGATAAGCTTATGGCGTTTGTCATGGAACAGCGTCGACCCATTCCTCGCCAGTTTAAAAAGGTGATTTTCGCGGAAGCCAAACGCCGTGAGGCGTTGTTGGACGTGGTGTTTGAACATATCGCCCGCGATGCGTTGGAAGCCCCAGTCACTGACCGCTTGCCCAAGGTAAAACATCCGACGCTGATTGTCTGGGGCCGGCATGATCGGGTGATTGACGTTAGCTGCGTCGAGGTGCTCGCCAACGGAATCAAAAATTCTGAAACAGTCATCTTTGAGCATTTGGGCCATATTCCGATGATGGAAGACCCTGCAGCCTTTGCTGGCGCGCATCGCGCATTTTTAGCCAAGGCCTAAATGCCTAAATGACAGGCCATTTCCAATTGGATACGCGCCAATCTAGGAGGAACAAGATTGCGATTGGCACGGTAAATATCCATGTCATCGCCCAAGAAGACGTCACACCGCTTTCAATCTCATGCACGCAGAACCCGTTAAAACGTCCGTCATGAGCTTCGCAAGCGGCCACAATTTTAACAAGAAGGAGAGCATACCATGTTTAGTCACATCATGGTCGGCGCGAATGACATCAACGCGTCGAAGAAATTTTATGATGCCGTGCTGGGCGCACTGGGTATTGGCCCGGGCACGCAGGACGATAAGGGCCGTGTCTTTTACATGACGCCCAAGGGCATTTTCGCCATTACGCAGCCAATTAATGGCGAACCCGCCTGCGGTGCCAATGGCGGCACAATTGGCTTTGCCGTTGATAGCCCGGAACAAGGGGACGCGTGGCACGCTGCAGGCGTCGCCAATGGTGGTACAACGTGCGAAGATCCGCCGGGAGTGCGCACCAGCCCAATGGGCTCAATGTATCTTGCTTATCTGCGTGACCCAGCCGGCAACAAAATCTGCGCCTTGAAGCGCATGTAATTTTGACATGACAAGCGGGCGGAGCGAAAGCTTCGCCCGTTTTGTTTATTCAAAAATCCTTCCAGCAAACACCCCCTTGAACCACGGCTCTTCCCCCTTTTGGCAAACGGCCATCAGGCACATGGACTAGAGCCTTTGGGTTACCCTAGACCATTGCGCAGATTGCTGGGCACACGACCTTTCCCCATGAAATCCTCGGCAGAATGCCGTGGGGAGTGAAGTATGAGTTATGTCGCGGGTGTCGCCGGGCGTCAGAAAATTGCTGTGATCGGTGCGGGCCTCGCCGGCCTTGCCTGTGCGACCCAACTGGCCAATCAAGGCCATGATGTCCGCCTGTTTGACAAGGCTCGCGGCCCTGGTGGCCGTATGTCCACCCGGCGCTTCGCCACGCCCCATGGCGATGCTGTGGCCGACCATGGCGCCCAGTACTTCACTGCCCGCGACCCAGACTTTCAAGCCGAAGTCGACCAATGGGCTGCGCGCGGCATCGTGACCCAATGGCCTGACATTGCCGAGGACGCATGGATCGGCAAGCCAAGCATGAATGCCATTATCCGGCATTTGGCAGCCCCTTTTGACGTGCAATGGAATTGCCGCGCTGAAGCGCTGATGCGCACAGACAAAGGGTGGGTTATTTCTGGTCTTTCAGGGGATGACAGTTTCGACGCTGTCATTCTCGCCATCCCCTCTGAACAGGCTCTTACCTTTCTTGCCCAGCATGATTTTGACATGGCTCGCAAAGCCATGTGTGCTCGCTTCCAGCCATGTTGGACGGTTCTGTTGGCCTTTGACCAGCCCCTTGCCACAGATGAGACAGTCATCCGTGATGTTGGAGCCATTGGCTGGGCGGCCAGAGAGGCAGCAAAGCCTGGGCGCATGACGCCAGCGTCTGGAGTGGAATGTTGGGTCGTTCAGGCCAGCGCCTCTTGGTCTGCAGCGCATCTCGAAGACGAGGCAGAACGTGTGGTTGAGCTCATGCAGGAAGCCTTGAGTGAAGCCCTATCGCTGCCCCTTCCCCAGCCTATTGCTCAATCCACGCATCGTTGGCGCTATGCCATGTCCTCTGGATTGGGTGAGGCTGCTCTGTGGAATCCGGCGCTTGGGCTGGGCGTTTGTGGAGATTGGCTGCTGGGACCGCGCATTGAATGTGCGTGGCTATCGGGCCGGGCATTGGCCGTTCAAATTGGAACAGAGCCAGCCTTGGCTCCAGCCTAAGCCAAGCTATGCCGCGGGGCCTTGGCCAGTGGCCGCCCGGATTTTTGCCGCATGAGCGCGCACATCTGCATTGTTAGGCAGCAACTTTTCGGCGCGGGCCGACATGGATCGGACTTCGGGGGTTGCGCCATATTTTTGGAACAAGATCCAGCTTGCTGTATCCAGCACTACCCCATCTGGGGCGCCTAAGGTCAAGGCCCGTCGAATGAGCCGCTCTGCGCCATCCAGATAGCCCAATTGCTGGCGAATATAGGCTGCATTGTTCAGCAAGATTTTGTCGCCTGCGGGGGGCGCCCCCCGAAGCAGTTCTGCATAAATCTGGTCGGCGCGCTGCCAATCCCGGGCAGACATGGCTTTTTGCGCCTGTGCAAATAGCGCCAAGCGCGCCTGCGACATTTGCGCCCGCTGTTGCCGCGCCTGCCAAAGCTTAGCTTCAGGCAGGCCAAGCTGTGCAGTCAGTTTCGCGGCCAATGAAACAATCCTCGCATCCGCATTGTTGGCGCGGGCCGCTGGCTCAAGATAATGCCAGGCCTCCATTGCATCTCCCGTTTGCATCAACGCCTGCGCCAAAGCACCGCGCGCAGCTGCATCGTCAGGATTGCCAGATTGTACCGAAATCACCTGAACAGTTTTGATTACAAATACCGCATCGATGTTCAGCCGCAGATTGCGGTGCCGATTGACGCTATGAAGCAAGGTGTTCGGTTCATTCTCTTCAATCTCAATAAGAGATATCTGAAAGTCCGCCAGTTCGGACACCTGCCCCCAGAGCAAAAGTTCTGGGCTTTGGCATTCAAAGAAGGTGATGCTGTCAGCAAGGGTGAGCATTATCACATTCTGCTGCACTGTCCCGTTGAGCGAATCGACCCCATCAACGATGTCATGATGCAGTGGTCAAAACAGCGACTGCATCGCCATCGTGAAGCCACTCGCCCAATGCCGACTTGGGTTCAAGCGCAGTCATACGGACATGTGCCGTGTGACGAGTTAGACAATGTGCCGCTGCTCCGTGTTGAGCGATGCCAGCACCAACTCGGTTCGCTGATTTACAACACGAAGCACTGGCGACCGATCTCGGACAACAATCCGATCATCGGTCTTTGCGAGACATAAGCAACGGCAACCATCAATCTGGGTCCGCTGTTCAGCGCCAGGACGAGCCGTTGATGAAAGGGGTCATGGATCATGTGATTGCTGACCCGTCTCTTCGTGCGTCCAAAATCGGCGGGTGTGCATGAGCCAGACACATCGCCCCCAGCCATCCAGCAACAACCAAACCCCAGATAAATAGACTTTATAAGAGGAGACCTACCTATGCAGACAACGACACATCCTAATGCCAACCAGACCATCCACGCCAACATATCAACCGAGATGAAGCAGTCCGTCCGTGACTGGTGCCATCGCAACGACCTGACAGAAGCCCAGATGTTGCGCCGTGCCATCCAAGCCATCTTGAGACAGCAGCCATGAGCCTGTCCCGCAAGCCAACGACCGTGAAGGAGCTGAAAGCAGCCCTTGCGAAACTGCCAGACAGTCAGAAAATTGAAATCTACGAAGATGCTGACATCACGAAAATGCCAGCCATCTCAAGCCTTCGCGCCAAAAAGGTGACTGTGATCTGCCTGCTGTGAATCTGACGTTTTGCGAAACGTGTGATTTTTGTTTCTGCCCCAGAAACGACCCATCCCACATCAGCCATGATGTTACTTTCATCTCTCGGAAAAAATGTCTGATTTCTGGAGATTTTTCGCACGAAAACCGTTGATGCCTCCATGCCTCCAGATATCACTCTTGAAGTATACAAGAGAATAACAGGAGGCAGGGATGAAGGTCGCAATCTACGCCCGAGTTTCCAGCGAGACCCAAGATTACGAGATGCAACTTCAGGAGTTGCAGGCGTTGGCAGAACGCTCGGGTTGGGAAATCGTGGATGTCTACGCCGAGAAAATCAGCGGAACGAAAGCCAATGCAGATCGCCCCGAGTTGAAGCGCATGATGAAGGACGCACGGTGGCGCAGATTTCAAAAAGTGCTGGTCTGGTCAGTAGATCGGCTGGGACGCTCTATGAAGAATCTCGTTGATGTCCTGACCGAGTTACGAGACCTCAAGATAGACATCCTCGCCCAGCAGCAGGGGATTGATACGGGAACGCAGATGGGTGCGATGATGTTCTCGTTCATCAGCATTTTCAGCGAGTTTGAGACTAACCTACGCCGTGAACGCCAGATGCTCGGCATCCAGAAAGCCAGAGCCAGCGGCAAAACTTGGGGCAGCAGACAGCCAACGAGTGACGAGAAGATTGAAAAGATCCGGACGATGAAGCGCAAAGGCTTCACCGTCCGTGATATCTGCAAAAAACTGAAGGTTAGCCCGAATACGATTTATGCGGCGATGGACTAATCATCAATCAGCCTGATAGCCCAGCAAGTCTCCTGGTTGACATTCGAGTTCCCTGCAAATCGCTTCCAAAGTTGAGAAGCGAATGGCTTTAGCCTTGCCCGTTTTCAATATGGAGAGGTTTGCCAGCGTAATATCCACCCGTTCCGCCAGCTCTGTTAGGGTCATGCGGTGTGCATATAGCAGGTCGTCGAGTTTCACATTAATAGCCATCAGACGACCCCCTCAATGTCTGCCTTCATCTGGGCTCCTTCACGGAAAACCCGAGCAAGAATAAACAATACCATTGCCAGCAGTAGCCCGCCCAGAGAGAAGCCAAAGTCGGATTTTGCCCCTTCTATTCGGGTGGAAATTTCAGCCGCTACAACACCAGTTGGAATGGCAATACAATTTATCGCCAATGACAGCTTTGCCATGCGAGAAAGTCGGTCAGCGTTCTCGGGCGCAAAGGGATTGGCTTCACGAACGCTATCAATGATTCGACGCAACTCCCGCAGCCAGATGAATGCCATGCTCGACATGGCTGCGACCAACAGCAAAATAACTGAGCCTGCAATCGTGACCGATCGCCCGAGTTTTTCTGCGCCATCGACAAAGTGGATAGCAGGCGAGAGGATAACCGTGGCGGTAGTTACTAGCAACGCCACCCCAATGAAAAACTGAACGATACTGCGGGCTGCCACCAGCAAAGGGTCACGGCGTATTTTCGACATCTCGTCACACTCCATATGCCAATTGATAATCAACGAATCACATATTGATATTCAATATTCTTGAAATTGATTATCGTCAATATCGTCCCCCAGTCGTACTGCGAGTTTACGAAAGTTAGAGCCAATATCTCGACATAGCCATCTCACCCGCACCACCTGCACCATCGCACTTTAGCACCAGAGACCGTTTTGATTGAGTGCGGGTCAGCCCAAAAAATCCGCGCCCAAAATCCGACGCCGGGAAAGTCGCCTGTTCCGATCTGAACAGCCCCAGCCGCTCAATCTCGTTTCTTGTAGAAGTGAGATTCCCGATCAATCGCCGAACGAATGCAGGTTCTGTATCTGCTCTTCCGACAGCGCCATGCCCTTGAGATAGAACCGCTCAAGCTGGTCAACCGATGTGCCAGCGTTCTTCGCCAGCCAGTAGATGTTCACTTTCCCCTTGCTCTTCTTGAGGCGAAGCTGGAGCGCATAGTGACGCAAAGAATAAAGTGAGCGCGGACGACCGAAGCTGTCAGTCTGGAGTTTTGCCACAGCGAGAATGTGTGTGAAGAAGCGTCGTGCCATCGATGCAGCCGTGACCACGCTTCCATAGACAGGAAACAGCAGCCTATCTGTCGCCCTCCAATCAGGGTTCAGCTCTTTCAGCGTCTCGTAGAAGTCCACAGCGTCCGGCATCGTCGTGACTTCACGCATACCCGTCTTGCCGTTCGCCATGATGTGAAGACATTTCGGCTTATCCTGCACGGTGACATCGCAGTACCGGATCGCGAATATCTCGCTCTCGGTAGGACGCATGAACGTGTGAACCAGCATCACGATGAGATAATACATATCCCACGGCACAGGCGTGTTTCGCACCATGTCGCCTCGTTCAATGCACTCTCGAGTGACCGTCAGCAGATGCTTGTATTCTGCCTCGCTGAACGAGGTGCGCGGATTGTCCTTCACACGGTTCTTGGGCATCGGCGGCAGAGTATCAATCAGCCCGTCCTCGTATGCCAGCGTCAGCACCTTACGCATGACCATGCCGTGCTTGGCTTTGGTAGAGGCTGCTAGAGGCGTATCGCGCTTCTCATCGACCTTCTGAAAATACTCCCGCACCATGCCAGCCGTGATTTTGCTGACATCATACTCGCCGAAATATTCCAGCATCCCGATGCGTTTCTCTTTGCTGCCTTTCCTGACTGTTGGGGCAAGGATCGCACGAGTGTCCGTGAAGAACCTCTTGCCACGCATCCGCGCAGCCATTGCCTTCTCGTGCGCTTGGAGCTTCTCTGCGTAGTGCCGGAACGAGGTATCACGCGAGACTGCGACGGGTTGGTTCTTCTTGCTGCGATGCTCGTCAAAGAGTTCCTCTGCGACCTCTTTCGCAATGAGCCTAGCCTTCTCCTTTGAGGACCTGACGATGTAGCGTTTGCGCAGGTTGTCGTAGATTCGGACATGCCAAAACGGCGAGTTTCCAGTCCGATAGATGCTCAATCCGCGACGCAGATGAACGATGTCCGTCTTTTTGTTAGGAGATTCAGACAGATGACATTCCTACGTTAGGATTTTGTCTAACACTGTCTAAGTTTATCACAGCAAAATCAGCCTCGCAAATCGCGATGTAATTTACTGATTTTGTGTAGTTTTTGGTAGCGGAGGAGGGACTCGAACCCCCGACACGCGGATTATGATTCCGCTGCTCTAACCAGCTGAGCTACTCCGCCCCAAGTCGCCGAAACTCTCGGGAAGCGCGCCTATAGGCAGGCTTTTTCGGCGGGTCAACAGGCCAAAGCAGGGCAATAAGAAATATCGCCCTGCCCGGCCCTAAATCTCGACCTGACTGCCCAATTCCACAACGCGGTTGGTGGGCAACCGGAAAAACTCCATTGCGCTTTCCGCGTTGCGCAACATCCAAGCAAACAGCTTTTCGCGCCAAATCGCCATGCCAGGGCGGGACGATGGCAATAAGGTCTGACGTGCAAGGAAGAAGCTGGTTTCCATCATCTTGATGGGTGGGCCACAGGTTGTAATCTCCGCCAGTGCAGCGGGGACATCCGGCTCTTCCATAAACCCAAATTTCAGGATCAGTCGGTGGAAGCCCTGCCCCAGATCATCCATCTGGCAGCGCTTATCCGGATCCACAAAGGGCACGCCGGGAATCTTCACTGTCAGCAAAATCACACGCTCATGCAGCACCTTATTGTGTTTCAAGTTATGCAGCAGCGCGTGTGGCACGCCTTCAACTGTTGATGTCATGAACACGGCTGTACCGGGAACACGCGAGGCAGAGGTGGCGGCAGAATTGATAAACACCTTCACCGGCATCGCCGCTTCACGCATCCGCTCCATCATCAGCTTGCGACCGCGCGACCATGTGGTCAGCATCGTAAAGACAATTAAGCCAACCACCAGCGGGAACCATCCGCCAGAAGGCACTTTTGTAAGGTTTGCCGTGAAATAGGCAGTATCCACAACGAAGAACACGGCTAACAGCGGCAGAATGAACCAGCGGTTCCATTTCCAAATGTTCAGCAACAGCACGGCGAGCAGGCAGGTGTCGATGAACATCGCCCCCGTCACCGCAATGCCATAGGCGGACGCCAAATTGCTTGAGCTGCCAAATTGCAGCACCAACAAAATGACCATCACCATCAGCGCCCAATTGATGACTGGAATGTATATCTGGCCGGCAGCGCTTTCGCTTGTATGCTGAATGCGCAAGCGCGGCATAAAGCCCAGTTGAATGGCCTGTTGCGTAAGCGAGAATGCCCCAGAGATGACTGCTTGGCTGGCAATGATTGTGGCAGCAATGGCCAAAAGCACCAGCGGCAGGCGCAGGCTTTCAGGTGCAAGCAGGAAGAAGGGGTTGAGGATCGCCTGATTGGCCTCTTGCGGCGTCATGCTCATAATCATGGCACCCTGCCCCAGATAGTTCAGCATAAGGCCGGGCAACACGATCCAGATCCATGAAATGCGGATGGGGCGACGGCCGAAATGGCCCATATCGGCATAAAGAGCCTCAGCACCTGTGACGGCTAGGACGACAGACCCCAAAGCCAAAAAGCCCCGCAAGGGATCATCCGCAAAGAAGGAGACCGCATGGCTGGGCGACAGGGCCCAAATAATCTCAGGAGATTGAACAATGTGATAAATGCCCAGAAGCGCCAATGTGCAGAAATAGACGATCATGATTGGGCCAAATAAGGCTCCAACCCGCGCCGTTCCGCGAGACTGGAAGGCAAAGAGACAAAAGAGAATGGTCACTGAAATGGGCAGCACGAGCGGCTCAAAGGCTGGGCTGACAACTGCCAAACCTTCTGATGCAGACAACACCGACATGGCCGGTGTAATCATGGAATCCCCATAAAAGAGCGCGGTTGCAAACACGCCGAGCATAACAATCGGGACAGACCAGCTTTTGCCTTGAGCCTCGCGACTGATGAGCGCAAGCAAGGCCAAACTGCCGCCTTCTCCCTTATTGTCGGCCCGCAAGATCACCGTGACATATTTCAATGACACGACGACCATCATCGACCAGAAAATCAGGCTCAACACGCCATAAATATGCAGATGATCTGGCGGAATTGGGTGATGCCCGGCAAATGTTTCCCGAAAAGCATAGATGGGACTCGTCCCAATATCGCCATAGACAATGCCGATTGCGGCAATCATCAACTTATGAAGAGGACCATGATTTTGATGGCCGTGCTCTTCAATGTCTTGATAACGGGCGGAATTTGCTGCGGACTCACTCATTGCGAGGACCCATTAAATGCGCGACATCGCCAAAACGGGGATGTGGCGTGATGAAAACGTCGCGCCCGCTAGCACGGTGCTGCACGCCCCGCAAATCATTTGGACGTGGCAGCGGGCGCCGTGGTGCCATTATCCAACAGACCCGCCCGGCCTAGATCAGCCAACAATTTTTGCCGGAAGGGCGCGTCTTGTGGAATTGTAGCGATCAACTGGCGAAAAACTGGCTTTGCTTCTTCCGCGCGACCATTTTGTACCAAGGCCATCCCATAAAAATACAGCGCCCCGGGATAGCCAGGCGCAATCTTCAACGCTCTTTTGTAACTATAGTCTGCGGCGGGCGACAGAACACCACGCCCCTGCCCCACCATGGCATTGCCTAGGCCCGTCCAAAGCGCTGCGCTATTTGGGTTTGATTTCAGCGCACGTTGCAGCACAGCGGCGGCCAAATCAGGCCGGTCAATCCGGAAGTAGCTGTCAGCTTGGGCCATGGCCTCAACCTCAGTCCCAAATTTCCCAATCAACTCACCCTGCGCCCCAGCATCTGCAAGGGGCGTAGCGGGAACTTCAGGCTTAGGTGCAACAGGCGCACCGGCCAAATTGGGATCCCCCTGTAAAGAATAGCCAACCAGCCCGAGCGCAAGCGCAGCGCCCGTTAGAGACAGCGCGCCCTGCGAGACACGACCAAATTTCCACAGAACAGCAATTGTCAGCAGACCAATAAGGATAACACCAAAGAGCGCCATTAATGGGCCTTTCTGCGAATACGGCTCATCGCAAGCCCTGTTCCGAACATGAGCAGAACCAACGGAAGGCCCCATAACACCAGAGAAGATCCGCGAGTTGGTGGCGCATAGGTCACCCAATCACCATAACGCTCAATCAGCCACGCCCGAATGGCCTCTGGCTTTTCACCTTTCTGGATCCGCTCGCGGATCAGCGAGCGCATATCGCCCGCCATTTCGGCATCTGAATCTGCAATGGATTGGCCCTGACAGACAAGGCAGCGGATTGTGGCCATCAAGTCCTTCGCCTGACGTTCCTTTGCCGGATCTTTCAACTGAACATAGGCATAGGGCGCTGCATCCATACGAGAATCAGCCAGCGCAGGCGCGGAAAGCCCTGCAAGGATGAGCAGAAGCAGGCCCCGCATCATCATTCAGCCGCTTTCAAAGCAGCGAGAATCTTTGGCACATCCTCGGCCCGGATGTCGCCCAAATGCTGCATCCGCACGACGCCCTTGCCATCAATGACAAAGCTTTCTGGCACCCCTGATGAGCCTAAGCTAATCTGCACTTGGCTTGAGACATCAGACCCAATCCGCGCATAAGGATCTCCATGCTGGCGCAGAAAGGCGACCACGTCTTCCGGCTTATCGCGAATGGCAATGGCGTGAATCTCAACACCTTGCTTCTCCAATTCCAAAAGAATTGGGGCTTCTGTGGCGCACGGCAAACACCAGCTGGCAAAGATATTGAGCAAAACGGGCTTGCCTGACTTTAAGTCGGCGCTGGAGAGACCCGGATGGCTGGCAATTGCGGCAGGCAAGGTAAAGTCTGGCACAGGCTTACCCACCATCTTTGAGGAGATGGTTCCTGATTCCGGGGCGATCAGGCCGCGCAACAAGACCCCTGCAAACAACGCGAACACCATTAATGGCACCCACAAAAGTAATTTACGCATGAGTGGCCTCCATATGGCCCCGGCGTTCCCGCCATAGCCGCCCCAATAAGGACAGCGCGCCGCCCAGAGCAATTAATCCACCGCCCAACCAAATGAGCGTAACCCATGGTTTCCACCACAGACGAAGCTGCCAGCTTCCATCGGCATTCTGCTTGCCAAGCACAGCGTAAAGCTGACCATCCCATCGCGTGGAAATCGCTGCCTCACTCGTGTCAGTCGGCGGGTTGCTGTAATTGCGCGCCTGCGGCTTCAGCGTGAATGGCGCAGCAGTGCCCCGCTGGGCTTCCATAGTGGCTTCTAGCGCCGTCCAATTTGGCCCGATCACTGGTGCGACCATGACCAAGCGAACACTGTACGGCCCCACATCCGCCGCCTCGCCTTCGCGAACGGCAACCAGTCGTTCCTTCATAAAGGCCGTGTCAGTCGCCATACCCGCAAGCGCCACGGCAACTCCAAAGTGTGAGACGACCATGCCCCATGTGAACAGCGGGGTGCGTCGCAAATTGCGGCCCCATAAAGGTGCAAGGCTGCCCGCCGCGGCCAAAGCCGCCGCCGACAATCCGAGCCAAGATAAAATGCTAATCTCTGGGGCCATCAGGCGGACAAGAACCAAAACGACAGCGCCAAAAGCCAGTGGCAGTGCCATCCGGCGGATCAGCGCGCTCGCCCCATCTCGCCGCCAGCGCATCAACGGGCCGGCGGCCATGGCAACAACCAGCAGCAGCGCCACAGACCCGGCTGCAGGGTTAAAATAGGGCGGGCCAATAGAAATTTGTTGCCCCATGGCCTGCGCCACAATGGGATAAAGTGTGCCAATCAGCACCACGCCGAGAATGACTGTGAGGAAGAGATTGTTGAGAACAAGGGCCGCCTCGCGGCTCACTGGCTCAAAGGTTGCGCCTTCGCGCACAGTTCCGACGCGCACCGCAAAAAGCGTGAGCGCCGCTCCAATATAGATGAGCAGCAAGGCCAGAATGAACGTGCCACGCTCTGGATCAACCGCAAAAGCGTGTACGCTCGTGAGAATGCCAGACCGGACAAGAAAAGTTCCAATCATCGACATGGAAAAGGCCACCACGGCAAGCATGATCGTCCAGGCGCGCAGAGCATCGCGCGTTGCCAGCACAGTCACAGAATGGAGCAGCGCTGTCGCCGCCAACCATGGCATGAGAGATGCGTTTTCCACTGGGTCCCAAAACCACCAGCCGCCCCAGCCTAATTCATAATAGGCCCAATAGCTGCCCGCCGTAATGCCAAGCGTTAAGAATACCCACGCGCCCAATACCCAAGGCCGCATGGCACGCGCAAAGGCCGGGCCAACATCTTTGGTCAACAGCGCTCCAACAGCAAAGCTAAAGGCCACGGACATCCCAACATAGCCAAGATACAGCGTTGGCGGGTGGAGCGCCAAGCCCGGGTCTTGCAGCAACGGGTTGAGCCCATTGCCATCGGACGGCGCCGGGTTCAGCCGCGCAAAGGGATTGGAGGAAAAGAGCAAAAAGGCATAAAACCCAAGCGCAATCAGCCCTTGAGCCATTAATGTGGCGATCAGCGTGTCACGCCGCACCCGACGCTCCAAAAGCGCGATGCCACTCCCTGAAAGCGACAGGATCGCCACCCAGAGCAGCATCGACCCTTCATGATTGCCCCAAGATCCAGAAAATTTGTACAGCCATGGCTTTTCAGAATGGCTGTTATCGGCGACCAATTTGACGGACATATCTGAGATCATGAACAGATAGACCAGCACAGCGAAGGCGAATGTGGCTAGAACGCCTTGCGCTATTGCGACAGGCTTAATCGCATTTCCCAAATCAGGGCGATGCGGCATCTTTAGCGCCAAACCACCGAGCACGGATTGAAGAACCGCAAGGCCGGCCGCAAGCCACAAAAGCCCCAGCCCAATTTCAGCAATCATTGTGTCAGGCTACCTGTTTTGTGCATTTTGCCTTCCAATTCGGGAGGCATATAGCGTTCATCATGTTTGGCGAGCAGGTTCGTCGCGACGAAGCTGCCATCCCGCTGAAAATGACCCTCAGCAACCACGCCTGATTTTTCCTTGAACAAATCGGGCGCAATGCCTTTGAAACTCACCGGCACTGTCGCTTTGCCATCCTCCACAATGAAATGGATGGTGACTCCATCTGGATCATGGCGAATAGACTTTTCCTTGACCATGCCGCCCAAGCGGACAGCACGATCCAGTGGCAATTCCGATGGGTTAACATCACCCGGCGCATAAAAGAATGAGGCTTCTTGCTTCAGGCCAGAGGCAGCCAGCAAACCAGCACCAATGACAGCGGCAAGTGCCAAGAGCGCAAGAATAAGCCGTTGCTTCTTCGCTTTCATTGGTCCTCATCCTTGCGCTCAAGCTCTGCCTCAGCGCGGCGCATGGCCAAATAGCTCCACAGGGTAACAGCTATCGTTGCCAAGCCCGTCAGCCCATAAGCCGCAATAATGAAAGGCCAGTGGTTCATGCTGCCGCCAATCGGCGCAACCGCGCCTCGCGCTTGGCTTCCGCCAAATTGGCACGCATCCGCATCAGCACGATCGCGCCGAAAAGTAACGAAAAGCCAAGCAATGTTGGGCCCAATGGCCAAAGGAGCTCCGGCGCAATGGTCGAACCCTTCAGCGTGATAGACGGGCCTTGATGCAGGCTATTCCACCAAACGACTGAGCGGTTGATGATTGGAATGTTTACAGCGCCAACAATTCCAAAAATAGCCGTTGCCCGGCTTACGCTGGTCCGCTCCTCGCTGGCATTGGCAAGGGCAATATAAGCAAAATACAAGAAGAGGAGGACGAGCATAGACGTCATCCGGCCATCCCATTCCCACCATGTGCCCCAAGTGGGCCGACCCCAAATGGAGCCGGTAATCAGACATAGAGCCGTAAAGAGCGCTCCGGGAACAGCAATCGCGCGAGCAGCAACCCCTGCAAGCGGGTGACGCCAAACAAGTTGCACAATGCTGGCAATTGCAAGGGCCGACCAGCCCCCCATGCCAAGCCAAGCCGCAGGTACGTGAATATACAGGATCCGGACGCTATCCCCCTGCAGATAATCTTTAGGAGTGAGCATAAGGCCCGCATAGCTGCCGGCAAGGATAAGGATAATCCCAGCAATGAGGAACACGGGCGTCAGTGGACGCGCGAGCTTCAGGAATCGAGCCGGATTGGCGTAGGCGTGCATTTCGGGACGCGCTTTAGGCGACAAGATGTCTTTGCGAAAGGGGATTTCTTGCCTCACCCCCCTCAACTTTAGGTCTTGCAACCCGCAAACTCTTCTGGCCTTGAGAAAACGGCCAAAGGGACTCACGCCAATTAAGGGCGGACCAAGACGGGAACGAAAACACAGGAGCGGAATGACCAATGGGCATGCTCGACGGCAAAGTAGTTGCAGTAACTGGCGCCGGGCGCGGCGTAGGGAGAGAAATTGCCCTGTTGTGCGCAAAAGAGGGCGCCGCAGTGGTGGTTAATGATTTGGGCACTTCCGGTGAAGGTGAAGGCACTGATCTGTCTCCCGCTGAAGAAACCGTTGCAGATATCCGTCGTGCAGGCGGCAAGGCTTTGGTGAATGGCGCCAGCGTTGCCGACCCGAAAGGCGCGGCTTCGATTATTGAAGATGCCGTAAAGACTTTTGGTCGCATTGACGCTGTTGTAAACAATGCAGGCATTCTGCGTGACCGCATCTGGCATAAGATGAGCCATGAAGATTGGCAGGCCGTGATTGACGTGCACCTAAACGGCTGTTTCAACGTCTCCAAAGCGGCCACGCCGTATTTCAAGGATCAGGGGTCGGGCAGCTTCATCCACTTCACCTCAACCTCGGGCCTGATTGGTAATTTTGGGCAAGCCAATTATTCGGCGGCCAAACTGGGCATTGTCGGCCTATCGCAATCTATTGCGCTTGATATGGCGCGTGCGGGCGTCCGCTCTAACTGCATCGCGCCTTTTGCATGGAGCCGCATGACAGCCTCCATCCCCGCCACAACTGAGGAAGAAAAGGCCCGCGTTGAACGGCTTAAGACCATGAGTGCTGACAAGATCGCGCCTTTGGTTGTTTTCCTCGCCTCTGATGCATCCAGCGAAGTGACCAACCAGATTTTCGCTGTGCGCAAGAACGAGATATTCTTGTTTTCGAAGCCCCGGCCCATCCGGTCGATGCACCGCAGTGACGGCTGGAGCGCCGAAACAATTGCGAGCGAACTCTTGCCTGCCTTCCGCCCAAGTTTTGCAGACCCAGCAGAACGGTCAGGCGATGTCTTCCCTTATGATCCTGTTTGATGGAGAGCCCTATGTCCGGCATGGACCCAGAAATTTTTGAGGCCTTTATTGATCAGCTGCGCCGCTATGTCCGCGAACGCCTGATCCCGGCTGAAGCCGATGTCATCGCGCAAGACCGCATTCCTGACGATATCTTGCAGGAAATGCGCGATATGGGATTGTTTGGCATTACCATTCCCGAAGAATTTGGCGGGGCTGGCATGAATGTCAGCCAATATATCGAAACCGTGAAGCAACTCGCTTATGCGGCTCCGGCCTACCGCTCCACGGTATCCATCAACATTGGGATGACCGGCAGCGCGATCAAGAATTTCGGGACGCCTGAACAAAAGGCCCATTGGCTCCCCCGCATTGCCTCTGGCGAAATTGCCTGTTTTGGGCTCACTGAACCGGGCAGTGGATCGGATTCTGCCGCCATGCAGACCACGGCAGTGCAAGAGGGCAATGGCTATCGCCTCAACGGCACCAAGCGCTATATTACGAACAGCCCGCACGCCAAAATCGGCCTCATCATGGCGCGCACCAACAAAGAAGCACTGCCGAAAAACGCCCATGTCTCGGCCTTCATTGTTGATATGACGTCGCCGGGCATCAGCATTGGCAGCCCAGATAAGAAAATGGGGCAATCGGGTGCCCATATTGCCGACATTAACATGGATGATGTCAAAATCCCCGGTGATGCTTTGGTTGGCGGCGTTGAGGGGCGCGGCTTTCAAATTGCCATGCAAAGCCTTGATAACGGACGGCTTTCTGTAGCGGGTATGGCCGTTGGCATGGGCCGCCGCGCGCTTGATACCGCTGTGCGCTACGCAACCGAGCGCAAGGCCTTTGGCGAGGCCATTAGCAATTTCCAGCTGATCCAAGCCATGCTCGCCGATAGCGATGCCGAGCTTTATGCCGCAGAATGCATGATTGCCGATGCCTGCGCCCGCGCCGATCGCGGTGAAAACATCGTCCGCAAGGCCGCAGCTGCCAAGATGTTTGCAACTGAGGCCTGTGGCCGCGTTGTTGATCGCTGTGTGCAAGTTTATGGCGGCGCAGGGTATCTGGCCGAATATGAGGCCGAGCGCTTCTTCCGCGATGCACGCATTTTGCGGATCTATGAGGGCACAACGCAGATCATGCAGCTGCAAATCGCAAAGCATATGCTGCGTGACTTTGCTGCCAATGGCCATGTTTGGTCTTAAGCCCCATGTATAAGCTTCTGCCCAATCTCAGCATTATTGAGGCGTCATCCTTTGTCGCCTCCCCTACGGCTGGGCTGTATCTTGCGCAGATGGGGGCAGAAGTTATCCGCGTTGATCAAATTGGGGGCGGGCCAGATTTCAACCGCTGGCCAAAGGCCGATACAGGCCAGAGCCTGTATTGGGAAAATCTGAACCGCGCTAAAAAATCTGTCGCGCTTGATCTCGGTCGGCCAGAAGGGCGTGAACTCTTGGCGGAATTGGTCCGCAAAACAGGCCAGTTCATCACCAATTTCCCAGTTAGCGGGTTTTTGGCTCATGATCGGCTGGCAGAGGGCCGCCCTGATCTTGTCACGGTGCGCATCATGGGGATGGCAGATGGCGGCCCGGCGCTCGATTACACAGTCAACAGCGCCGTGGGCTATCCCGATTTAACAGGACAGGGGCCAGAGCCTGTCAATCATGTGCTGCCTGCATGGGATTTGCTGACCGGAGCCTATGCTGCTTTTGCGATGCTCGCTGCGCTAAGCCATCGTGATGCAACGGGCATGGGGCAGGAAGTTCGGGTTCCCCTATCAGACGTGGCGATTGGCACAGTCGCCAATTTGGGCTCTTTGGCCGAGGTGTTGACCACAGGTGCCAACCGCGACCGACTGGGCAATGCAGTCTATGGCGCCTTTGGCCGGGATTTCATGACCAAAGATGGCGTCCGGCTGATGATCATGGCGATTACGCCGCGCCAATGGACTGGGCTTGTCGACGTGCTGGGCATTGCCAGCGAAATTGCGGCGATAGAGGCAAAGCATGGTGTTTCTTTTGCCAAGGATGAAGGCGTGCGCTTTGACCATCGGAGAGAGCTATTCCCCCTTGTCGAAGCACGCGTGGCAACTTGGGCTTTTGCAGAGTTAAAAGCCGCACTCGATAAAGTGGGTGGCTGTTATGGCCCTTATCAAACCATGTTAGAGGCGGCGCATGACCCCATGCTGGTGGGCAACAACCCGATTTTTGGCAGAGCAAAAAACCCGAGTGGGGCAGACTATCCCGCTGCGGGCAGCTTTGCGACCCTGTCGGGGCAAGACCGCATCGCCCCTGCCCCGGCGCCCTTTCTGGGGGCGCAGAGCGAGGAAATTCTCTCGACACGCCTGGGGCTCGACAGCGGCGCGATTGCCAAGCTGATTGATGCTGGGATTGTGGGCGTTCATGGCTGAGGCTGTTCTTCTGCACCATGCCCAAGCTGCTCTAGAGGCGTCACAGGCTTATGCCAGCGCCGCTCAAGCCGCATTGCGCGCCCGCCTGTCGTCCTCCAGCCTCGAGGCCGAGCAGCACGCCGCCCATGGCTATGCGTGGGTAGAAACGAGCATAGCGGCCCTGCGTGCCGTTACCTTGTGGCTGGCAGATCTAGAAAGCAATGACCGCGCGACTGACGCAGATCGACTGGCCGTGCAAATCGGTTTTGGCGAAACCCTGGCTCAGCTTTTGGGCGGGCTTCCCATGGGGCAGAATGAGTTTATCCGCCCGGCAGGCTTAGACGCCGAAGCGGATGCCCAAAAGCTGGCAGCGCACCCTGCGGTCCAACATTTCTTGGCGCACGGGAATACGGCGAAAACGCGCGTAAAGTTGGTTAAGCTTATCCGAGATGGACAAGCGATTTCAGACCGAACGGGCGACAGCCTGATTGACAGCATCCGCGATCAATATCGGCGCTTTACGGACGATCGCATCCTTCCCTTTGCGCATGGCTGGCATCTTGAAAATGAACTCATCCCTGACGCGACAATTGCCGAAATGGCGGCCCTAGGTACCTTTGGCGTTTGCATTCCCGAAGACTTTGGCGGCCTTGGCCTTGGCAAGCTGGTGATGTGCATCATCACTGAAGAATTGTCGCGTGGCTGGATTGGGGCAGGATCACTCGGCACACGATCAGAAATTGCGGGGGAATTGATCGTGCTGGGTGGCACTGAGGCACAAAAAGCCCAGTGGCTGCCCCGCATTGCTCTGGGCGAGGTTCTGCCGACGGCCGTCTTTACAGAGCCGGATACCGGCTCTGATATGGCAAGCCTTGCCACGCGCGCCGTGCGCACCCAAGAGGGTTGGGACATTCATGGCGCGAAGAATTGGATCACCCATGCCGCGCGATCCGACATGATGACGCTGCTGGCCCGCAGCCTGCCGGATGAAAAGGGCTATGCCGGCCTCTCCATGTTCCTCATCCCCAAAGCCCGGGGCACCGAAGCACAACCTTTCCCCACGCCCGGCATGACGGGCAGCGAGATTGAGGTTCTTGGCTATCGCGGCATGCGCGAATATGCGCTGCAATTTGATGGGCTTACAGCCCCGGAAGACGCGCTTCTGGGCGGCGTTGAGGGCCAAGGCTTCAAGCAATTGATGCGCACTTTTGAAGGCGCGCGGATCCAAACAGCGGCGCGCGCCGTGGGCGTAGCACGCCGGGCCTTTGAGCTGGGCTATGATTATGCGCTGTCCCGCAAGCAATTCGGCAAGCCGTTGATCGATTTTCCGCGTGTCAGTGACAAACTCGCCATGATGGCCGTCGATACACTTTTTGCCCGAGAGATGACCTATTTTGCAGCGCGCGAGAAGGATTTGGGCCAGCGTTGCGATATTGAAGCAGGAATGGCGAAGCTGCACGCTGCCCGCGTCTCTTGGTCCAATGCCGACGCTGCGCTGCAAATCCATGGCGGCAATGGCTATGCGCTGGTATATGAAATCAGCCGCATTCTGTGCGATGCACGCATCTTGAACATCTTTGAGGGTGCAGCTGAAATTCAGGCACAAGTCATTGCTCGTGGTAAGCTGCAAGACAGGAATTAAAATGAACGATTACAGTCATATCCGAGAAGAAGTTGCAAAATTGTGTCAGCAATATCCGGGTGACTATTGGCGCCAAAAAGATAAGGACCGCGCTTACCCAAGTGAATTTGTGCAAGCCCTTGGCGAGGCTGGCTATCTTGCAGCCCTAATTCCTGAAGAATTTGGCGGCGCGGGGCTGCCTTTATCCGGCGCTGCCGCCATTCTTGAAGAAATTCAGCGCCAAGGGTGCAATGGCGGGGCGTGCCATGCGCAAATGTACATCATGGGCACCTTGCTGCGCCACGGCTCTGACGCGCAAAAGGCACATTATCTGCCGCAAATTGCGACAGGGAAGCTGCGCCTGCAAGCCTTTGGCGTGACTGAGCCAACCAGCGGCACAGATACTCTTTCGCTCAAAACTACTGCGCGCCGTGCGGGCGATGACTATATCGTCAACGGCCAGAAGATCTGGACCAGCCGTGCCGAACATTCTGACCTCATGCTGCTGCTGGCCCGCACAACCCCGCGCGATCAGGTGGCGAGCAAGACGGACGGCCTTTCGGTTTTCCTCGTCGATATGAATGCCGCGAAAGACAATGGGCTCACCATCCGTCCAATTGAGACGATGATGAACCATTCGACGACTGAAGTTTTCTTTGAGGATATGCGCGTGCCGGCCGCCAATTTGATTGGCGAGGAAGGCAAAGGCTTTCGCTACATTCTCTCTGGCATGAATGCGGAGCGTTTGTTGATTGCGGCGGAATGCATTGGCGATGCCAAATGGTTCATTGAAAAGGCCAGCAGCTACGCCAAAGAACGCGTTCTGTTCAACCGCCCCATTGGCCAAAATCAGGGAGTTCAATTCCCAATTGCCCGTGCTTACGCGCAGATGCGTGCAGCGGAATTGCTGGTCCATGAAGGTGTCCGCAAATATGAGGCGGGGGAAAATTGCGGAGAGGAAGCCAATATGGCCAAGATGCTCGCCGCCGAAGCCAGCTGGGCCGCGGGGGAAGCCTGTATCCAGACTCATGGCGGCTTTGGCTTTGCCGCCGAATATGACATTGAGCGCAAGTTCCGCGAAACACGGCTATACCAAGTCGCCCCCATCAGCACGAACATGATCCTCTCTTACGTGGCCGAGCATGTGCTTGGCTTGCCACGGAGTTATTAATGGGCGCGTGGGACGCTTGGATCGGGCGCAGCGAAAGCCGTGAGGATATTCTAAGCCCCGGTCTGCTCGCCCGCTTTAATGGAACGCTGGATCGGCCAGTCGGGGATGATATGGCCCCACAAGGCCTGCACTGGTGCCTCTGCTTGCCCGATGCGCCAACATCCTCCCTAGGCCCGGATGGGCACCCCATCCGCGATGATCGCCCCACCAGCTTCTTGCCTCCCATTCCCCTGCCCCGACGGATGTGGGCCTCAAGCGCCGTTGAATTTTTGGGCCCCATTCAAGCCGGCGACATTATCCGCCGCGTCTCAACTGTTGAGAAGATCAGTGAAAAAACTGGCAGCAGTGGCAGCTTAGTTTTTGTGGATGTGGTGCACGAAACGCAAGCCAATGGCCGGATTGTGGTGCAAGAGCGGCAAACCATTGTCTATCGCGATGCGAGCACAGCCCCTGCCACGCCGCGCCCGGCCGATTGCGCTGAGTCTCCGCTTTCCGGCTGGGATTGGCACCGAGCAATCACGCCAAGTGAACCTCTGCTTTTTCGCTATTCCGCGCTGACATTTAACGGCCACCGGATCCATTATGACTTGCCCTATGCGCAAGACGAGGAAGGGTATCGCAGTCTGGTGGTGCATGGGCCATTGACGGCAAGCCTGTTGCTTGACCTTGCAGCGCGCCACCTTGGTCCGAACCGGCTCACGCGCTTTGCATTTCGTGGCCAATCCCCTGCTTTTGCGGGAGAGCCGCTTTATCTTGTTGGAAAACAAGACGGCCCGACCATCCACTTCGCCGCTTTGGGCGGGGATGGCCGGACCGTCATGTCCGCCGAAGGCGCAGTCTAACTGCGCCTATTTCAATAAGTTATGCACCCTTGTGCGGCAGGATGAGGTACTTCTCACCCGTCCGCTTGGCGTTGTAGGCATGAAGCGTCTCCAGATCGAGCGCCTCTTCCAGAGAAATCTCATGGCTATAATGGCTGGCAAAGGTGGTTGTCAGTTCCGCAACCACGCGCGCGCGCATCTTTTCCACCACTTCCGGGCCAACTTTCTGCATGAAGGGCGTCAAAAGCCAGCCGGAGACCGACCATTGGAAGCCAAAGCTGCGCGTGAGCGTTGTGGGCGATACATCCAACGCCCCGTAAATATAGAGCTGCTTGAACGTGTCTGAGCCATAGCGGCTATATTCTTTCATCCGCTTCACAGCCGCCGCTTCAATACAAGCAAGGATCTGCCCACCCAGCTTGCCACCGCCAATTGCGTCAAAGGCGCAGGTGATGCCAGTTTCTACCAAGGCGGCTGTCAAATCATCCATGAAGCTGTCGCTCGTGCTATCCAGCACATAATGTGCGCCCTGGCCTTTCAGAAGGTCCACTTGCGCCTGACTGCGCACCACATTGATCAAAGGCATACCATCGGCCAAGCAAATGCGGTTGAGCATCTGCCCCAAATTGGAGGCAGCGGCCGTGTGGACGATGCCAACATGGCCCTCGCGCTTCACCGTTTCCACAAAGCCAAGTGCGGTCAGCGGGTTGACGAAGCAAGAAGCGCCATCGCGCGGGTTGGTGCCATCAGGCAATGGGAGGCACATTTGCACCGGCAAGGTGCGATATTGTGAATACATTGCGCCACCCAGCACAGCGACGGTCTTGCCCATCAACGCCTGCGCAGCAGGTGATGCGCCAGCCGCGACCACAATGCCGCTCGCTTCATTGCCAATGGGCATGGCTTCGCCCACGCGCCCGGCCATGGCCCGCATACCGGCAGGTGACACCTCTGCCTCAATCGCCGGGCGACCATGTTGCTGCGTTGCCCGGGCAGTCGACATATCGGCAGCCCCGACCAACAGACCCAGGTCAGACGGGTTGATGGGCGCTGCCAACACCTTCACCACGACTTGGTCTTCACGCGGTGCCTGCACAGGCACATCCGCCAAGGATAGTTGCAGCTTGCCCTCTGGTGTTACCAAGGTCAGCATTTGCACATTAGATGTCGGCAAGTCAGTCATCATTACTCTCCAAAAAATCAATTTGCGACAGTGCTAGCTTGTTGCTTTGAGGCTCACAATAGCAGCAAAAGGGCGCAATTTTGAGCGGCACCCCTGAACTGAGATGAAATTCCCCACCGCGCGTCCCGCATACTTGCAACGTCTGTCGGTTTACGTAAAGGTAAAGTTCGACTCATTTCATTGCATTTTCAGGAGAGACACATGGCAGACGCTTATATCATCGACGCTTGTCGCACCCCGCGCGGCATTGGCAAGCCGGGCAAAGGTGCCCTCTCCCATATGCATCCGCAGCATCTGGCGGCCACAGTGCTGAAGGCCATTAAGGACCGCAACAACCTGAAGACCGAAGATGTTCAGGACGTTATTTGGTCCACCTCCACGCAAAAGGGCAAGCAAGGTGGCGATCTGGGCCGCATGGCAGCACTTGATGCCGGTTATGACATTCGCGCCTCCGGCATGACGCTGGACCGCTTCTGCGGCGGCGGTATTACTTCGGTTAGTCTGGCAGCAGCCACCATCATGTCGGGCATGGAAGACTTGGTCGTCGCCGGCGGCACCGAAATGATGAGCTATACGCAGACCGTGGGTGCGGAAGAAGCCAATGCAGGCATCAAGCCGCTTGGCATGGGCTCAGGCAATATGCGCCTCATGAAGGTCCACCCGCAATCGCACCAAGGCGTGTGTGGCGACGCCATTGCCGCCATGGAAGGCATTACCCGCGAAGTCGTGGACCAGCTGGGCTATGACAGCCAAATGAAGGCGAAAAAGGCCCTGGCAGAAGGCGCTTTCGATAAGTCTCTGGTGACTGTTTACAACGAAGACGGGACAGTTGCGCTCGACCATGAAGAATTTCCGCGCCCGGAAACCACGCTGGAAGGCCTGTCACAATTAAAGGCATCCTTTGATGGCATGGCTGATTTTGATCTGGGCGGCGGCATATCTTTCCGCAAGCTTATCCAGATGAAATATCCGGGCCTCAACTGGTCTGGCGTGCACCATGCAGGCAATAGCTCGGGCGTGGTGGATGGCGCAGCTGCCGTTCTGCTCGCCTCTAAGGACTATGCCCATAAGAATGGCCTGAAGCCCCGCGCACGCGTAGTTGCCTTTGCCAATGAAGGCGATTGCCCAACGCTGATGCTCAACGCTCCCGTGCCGGCTGCAAAGAAGGTTCTGGCCCGTGCTGGGCTGACCGTTGATGATATTGATCTGTGGGAAATCAACGAAGCCTTTGCCGTGGTGGCAGAAAAGTTCATGCGTGATCTGAACCTTGATCGCAGCAAGGTGAATGTGAATGGCGGCGCTTGCGCATTGGGCCACCCCATTGGGGCGACCGGCTCCATTCTGATCGGCACAGTTCTTGACGAACTTGAGCGCCGCAACTTGAAGCGTGGCCTTGTCACCATGTGCGCAGCAGGCGGCATGGCCCCAGCAATCATCATCGAACGCGTGTGACCATGATGTACCGGGCCGCTGTGTGCACCAGCCTCGGCGGCCCGGACTGCATTGACATCCAAGATCAAAGCCCCGCCCCGCTTGGGGCTCATGAAGTGCGTGTCCGCGTCCGGGCGGCGGGGCTAAATTTTCCTGATTTGCTGATGACACGTGGCGGTTATCAATTCCGTCCAGATCCGCCCTTTGTGCCGGGCATGGAAACTGCCGGTGATGTGCTCGAGATTGGATCGGCTGTTACAAAAGTGCAGCCGGGTGATCATGTTATTGCGCCCGTGCGCTTAGGGGGCTTTGCCGAACAAGCCGTGGCACAAGAGGCAGCCCTAATCCCCCTGCCCGACTGTTTTGATTATGCCGAAGGGGCAACTTGGTTTGTGTCGGCCACCACCGCTTGGCATGGGCTGAATGATAAGGCCAATGTTCAGCCCGGTGAAACGCTATTGGTGTTGGGGGCCGGCGGGGGCGTTGGCATGGCAGCGGTCCAGCTGGGCAAGCATAAAGACGCTTATGTCATTGGCTTGGCATCCACGGCTGAAAAAGCAGCGGCCATCCGTGCGGCAGGTGCAGATGCAACTTTCCTCAATGACCAGCCGGATTTGATTGAGGCGATCAAGGCTGCAACCGGTGGCAAGGGTGTCGATGTGGTTTATGATCCCGTCGGCGGCCCCCTAGCGCTGACCGCCACGCGCACCTTGGGATGGGGCGGACGCTATTTGATTGTGGGATTTGCGAGTGGCGACATCCCCAGCTTTCCTGCCAATCACGCCCTCATTAAAGGCTATAGCATCATGGGCCTGCGTGCGGGCGAAGCGACCCGACGCGACCCCGCATTGGCGGCCCGAACTGGCAAGGCATTGCGAGATTTGGTGGCTCAGGGCGTGATGCGTCCGCATATCTCGCATCGTTTTGCGCTAGAAGATACGGGCAAAGCATTGGACGCCATGGACAAACGCCAGATTATTGGTCGTGCCGTCATTCTGCCATGAGCCAGCATCCCGACCGCGCGTTTAAAATCTTAACGGCCGATCAATGGGCCGCGTTTGTCGCCGATGGCGTGTTTCATGGCGCCCCCATTGACCTTGAAGATGGCTATATTCACATGTCCACAGCCGACCAGCTTCAAGCCACATTTGATAAATATTTTGCCGGACAGGCCGGGATTGTGATCGCAGAGATTGATCTTACGCCTCTTCAGCCGTCCCTTCGGTGGGAGGCTTCGCGCGGCGGGGCCTTATTTCCGCATCTTTACGGGCCCTTGCCTCTATCTGCAGTTCTCAACAGCGAAACGCGTTAAGCAGCAGCGCCCTTTTGGTCTTGCCGCAAGCCACCGACCACGCCTGAGACAATCAGGGCCTGTCCGCCAAAGTAAAGCGCCCACACCAGCAAGCTTGCCATCAGGGACCCAGCAAGCGGCCCCATGCGCGCAAAGATCAACAAATCAGATGCGACGAACAGCATTGCACCAAGCCCTGTGCGCGACAGCGGAAATCGACTGAGGACCGCCGTTGCGGCCATAATCGCCAGCACCACTGTATAGCCCAGAACATCTGTTCGTGTGGTCAATACCCAAGCAATAAGTGGCGCGCCCAGAATGATTGAAGCGGCCAAGCCAAACTGGCCCAAGCCCAAATTGCGGCGGCGCTGTCGCCAATACAGATTAATGGCGATGATATGGCCTATCGCAAAAAGCGTGGCACCGGCGGTAAAGTGAATATCAAGGACAATATCGCCAATCGCCCCAAAGGCCATGACCCAAGCAATTTGTTGGCCATTTCGCTCAGTTGCGCACAAGGCGGCATAAAGCGCCAAGAGGCCAACGCCTAATCCCTTCCAGGCAATGATAGCAGGCCCTTGCCATTGGCCCGCAATCGCTAAAACATAGCTTATTCCCGCAATGAGCGCCGCCAGAAAGACGCGTTTCGGCCAGACATCTGCATTCATACACCCTCTCCTCCACAAAAAGACTGCACGGCAGGCTCTCATCTGTCCAGCGGAACAAGCGGGCATCCCACAGGTTCTGCGGATATGCACTTACCGCACAATAGCTCAGTTCTCGTCGCCGATGGCCGCAAATACCTTATCTTTCGCAATCATGGGGATGCGCACAGGCTTGATCTGCGCTTCCAAACCCAAGGCGAACAGCCAAATTTAAAGAATCATGAGCTGCACAGCGACGCCCCCGGCACACAAACGCAACGATGGGGCCATGCACGGCCGGCGATGGAGGAAACAGATTTCCACCAGCAGAATGAAGATCGGCTGGCACAAGATATTGCCGAGCAAGTGAACGCACACGCGCATGCCGGCGACATCACCTCGCTGGTGGTGATTGCACCGCCCAAGACAATGGCCGTCTTGCGTGCCCATTGGCACAAGACTGTGGCGGAAAAAATTATCTGCGAAATCTCGAAGGACATGATTGATCGGCCGACGCCGGATATTGAGGCACTTTTAGCAGGGCACGCGCACCCGCCGGGCTAAGCCCTCTCGCCTTGCCGCGCCTTATTGCCTAAAGGCAGCGGCATGGATCACCAGATACACATTATTGGCGGCGGGCTCGCCGGGTCAGAAGCAGCTTGGCAATTGGCAGAAGCCGGCATCAAAGTGCGGCTATCTGAAATGCGCGGCTCGGGCGAAGGCACGGCGGCGCATCAAACTGAAGATTTGGCAGAGCTCGTCTGTTCCAACAGTTTTCGCTCTGACGATGCCGACCGCAATGCTGTGGGGCTGATTCATCAGGAACTGCGCCGGCTAAATTCACTGATCCTCACATGCGCCGATGCGCACCGCGTTCCCGCTGGCTCAGCGCTGGCGGTGGATCGGGATGGCTATACGGCTGCAGTCACAGCCAGCATTGCGCAGCACCCCAATATCACGCTGGTCCGCGAGCGCGTTGACGCCTTGCCCCAAGGCCCAGCGATTATCGCCACAGGCCCGCTGACTGGCAGTGCGCTGGCTGAAGCGATTGCCGCTGAAACAGGTGAAGAGGCACTCGCCTTTTTTGATGCGCTCGCCCCTATCGTTCATCATGAGACAATCGACATGGATGTCGCTTGGATGGCCTCACGCTGGGATAAGGGCGATACCAAGGATTACATCAACTGCCCGATGGATAAGGACCAATATCTGGCCTTCCACGCGGCGCTGATTTCGGGCGAAAAGACTGAATTCAAAGAATGGGAAGCCAATACGCCCTATTTTGATGGCTGTATGCCCATTGAAGTCATGGCCGAACGCGGCGTCGATACGCTGCGCCATGGCCCAATGAAGCCTGTAGGCCTTGATAATCCCAAAACTGGCCGCTGGCCCTATGCGGTTGTTCAATTGCGGCAAGATAATGCGCTTGGCACTTTGTGGAACATGGTTGGCTTTCAAACCAAGCTGAAACATGCCGAACAGGTGCGCATTTTCCGCATGATCCCGGGGTTAGAGAATGCACAATTTGCGCGGCTAGGTGGACTGCACCGCAATACCTTTATCAAATCGCCCAAATTATTGGATCAATCGCTCCGCTTGAAATCGCGCCCCAATATTCGCTTTGCGGGCCAAATTACGGGGTGTGAAGGCTATATTGAAAGCGCCGCCATTGGCCTGCTGGCAGCGCGGTTCTGGATAGAGGAGCTGCGCGGTTCAGCTCCCAGCCTACCCCCGACAGAAACAGCGCTTGGTGCTCTTCTCGGCCATATTACAGGCGGAGCGGATGCAGATACTTTCCAGCCGATGAACGTCAATTTTGGGCTCTTCCCTCCCTTATCGGGTGTCAACCGCAAGGCAGACCGGAAGCAGCTTTACACGGATCGCGCACGATTGGCCTTTGGCGAATGGCAGGGGCTTGAGCCGCCTCAGCCCTCGGCAGCATCAACCACTGCCTCGCTGGCGGGCTGAGCCCCGGGCCTACATTTTGCCGCCGGCCGCGCCTTTCGAACCGGCTTCGTCGCGGCAAACTCAGCTCGGTCAAGTGATTGGGATTTGTCTTTATCGGCTTTCAGATATTTATCCGTGGCTTTGGCGGCATATTCGGCAAATGAGAGGCTGCCATTATGATCCAGATCGAGGCGGGCAAACGCCTTTTGCCGACTGGCTAAAAACTCCATGCGCGCAATACGCCCATCCCCATCCCCGTCATATCGATCAAAGCGACGCATTTCTTTTGTCCGCTCATCAGCTTGCGGAGGCGACGGAACGTCTTCTGGCACCGACGAGGCAAGTTGGGGCTGCGCGGCAGAGGCTGTGGCGTCTGGCGCCGTGTATCGAGACAGACCAAAGCCAAGGCCAATAAGAGCCAGAGAGGCCAAACCGAGGAGGAGAACACGCCGCATACAGCCTCCGCACGCATTGTACAGACCCGCCATATTCCGCAATTAACAAGCCGTGTCTAGTCGGATTAGCGCGTCAGACTGGCCAGAAGCAGACGAACATAGTGTCGCGGTCCGAAGCCGCGGATCGGTATGCACTCCTGCCGGACGTCATGAGCAGCAACCGCAAGGGCCAATCGCAAAGGCCGTTCAACGGCGGACTTGCCAAGCTGGGCTTCTGGCAACAGCTCTTGCGCAACTGCCAAACACGCCATTGCCAATTCGGGATCCGACAGATGCGCTGCCAAGTCCCAAAGCGCCCATATGCTGCCTGCTGCGACTATCGCTGGCGATGATTGCCCTGCCAAAAGCGAAAACAACCCGCCCCCGCGGCCTTGCGCATAGGCTTGCAGGTCCTCTGCGCTCAGGGCTTCTGCTCCCGCAATTTGGCCCCAACCTTCCACGCAGCGGCCAATATGCTGACGATCAAAATCGCTCAGGCCCGTCGTGCGCAAGGCTTCAACCAAGGGTTCGCCGCGGCCCTTGCCCTCATCTCCTTGAACCAGAACATCGCGCCACCACGCAAGACGAATGGCCATAATCGCCGGCTCACGCCCACCCTGCAAAATGGCAGCCAAACGCTCATCCCAATGCCACCACAAAGCCTGCCGGCTACGCGCATCAGATGGGGCATAGCCTAATAATAGGCGAGAAAGCGGGGCGCTGGGGCGTAAGTTAACCATAGCAATTAGCGAGACCGCAACGCCTGTCGCGATACATGCCCTGCTGATCCGAATTCACGCGCGATATGGTCGCTATCAAGGCTCCAAGGCATGACGCATAAATTAGCTGCAGCGCCAGCACCAAATGCCGGCAGCCTTTTGGCAAAGCTTCGGCGCAATCGGTCGGGCAATATTGGCCTTATGGCCGTCGTCATTGCTGTGCCATTGATGCTGATGGTGGACGGGTCCATTGACATGGGCCGCGTTTACTTGATCAAGGATCAGTTGCAAGGGGCGTGCGACGCGGCAGTCCTCACCACGCGCAAGTCCGTGACGCGGGGCAATTTAACGGCTGAGGCGAAATCCGCTGGGCAAGATTTCTTTGCCGCAAATTTTGCTGATGGAAGCTATGGCGCAAGCAACACCAAATTTGATTTGACGCTGGATTCAAATGGCGCGGTGCGCGGCACAGCGACAGCCACTGCACCCATGGGCCTTCTCCGCGGGGTGACGGGCGGTGGAGGCACCCTCCAAGTCACTTGCGCTGCCAATATGCAAATTGGCCATACCGATATTGTTTTTGCCCTCGACACAACAGGATCGATGGCGCTTTCCAACCCCGGCGACAGCCAGTCTCGGCTGGACGCAATGCAAGAGTCAGTGCTGGAATTCACTGGATCTCTCAACACCGCTGCAAATGGCACAGACGCGCGTATCCGCTTTAGCTTCCTGCCCTTTTCGTCAAACGTGAATGTTGGCTACCTGCTCAAGCCCGAATGGCTGGTCGATAACTGGACCTATCAAAGCCGCGTTGCAAAAGGGCCGCCAGTGACCGCCCCGGCTGATCCAGATAAGGACAATGGCGATTGGAAATTCATCAGCGGATCCAAAACCATCTCCTACCAAGATGGAAAAGTCGAACGGGTCGAGGCCACGATAAGCGAAATTGGCGGCAAACGAGCCTCATTCAAATGTGCAGATGTGCCCAAAGACACTGACACATCAGACACAAGCTATACCAGTTGGAGCCCCAGCGAAACAGCACTCCCGCGCTCTCGGCGGGCAACCCGCACTAAGAATGGAACCGACTATAGCGGCTCAGTAAAAGATGGAAAATGCCGCATTAAAGTGACCAAGTATAACAGCTATCGCGAATGGCGGGTCGAAACCATTCTAAAATCTGCGCCAGATACTGAGTATAACTGGGTTTATCGTCCCGTGGACTATAATGTGGCCTCTCTTGCGGGCGACGGGGTTTCGCAGGCAAAACGGACACTGCTTGTTCCCCGATTGGGCGATGCCCAGTCTGACGTGCTGGTGACATGGGATGGCTGTATTGAAGAGCGCGATACAGTTGCGACGGATGATTTCAGCCCAATCCCCGACCAAGCCTATGATCTCGATATTGATCTTGTGCCCTATAATGATGACACGCGCTGGCGGCCCTTTCTGCCCCAGCTTGTTTACTGGCGCAAAGACAAGCAAGATTGGAGCTTAGATGATTGGGAAACCACACATAACTCCACGCGCGCTGATGAATATAAAAATGGCGACGCAGCTGTATGCCCGAGCCAAGCCACCCGCTTGAGCCCCATGTCCCGCGATCAGGTGCGGACCTACATCACATCGCTTGAGGCCAAAGGAACAACGTACCTTGATATTGGGATGATCTGGGCGGCGCGGCTCATTTCACCAACTGGCTTATTCCGAGAGAGCAATGCCCTTGGGCCGGATGGCGGCCCCATTTCTCGCCACATCATTTTCATGACTGATGGCGCAATTGAGACTCATAATTTTGTTTACGACGCCTATGGCCTATCCGCACTGGACCGTCGGCGGACAAACCCAAATGAGCTGCCCGATAATGCGCAGCAGGATGCATTGGTCGACGCCCGGTTTCGCGCTGCCTGCGAGGCGGCAAAGGCCAAGGGCATTACCATCTGGACCATTGCCTTTGGGACCGAACTGACGGATTCCCTCAAAAGCTGTGCAAGCGACACGCATTACTTCATGGCCGCAAATGCGCGTGAATTAAGTGCTACATTTAGCAGTATCGCTCTGGATATTGCTCGACTGAGGCTCGTCGAATGATCCGCGCAGTGGAGCTATTCGTCATTTCGCAGGCGCGTCGAGCAAAGGCCTGTGAGCAAGGGGCCGCAGCTTTAGAGTTTAAGCTCATTATGCCCATTTTCTTGGCCATTTCAGGCGGCCTTTTAGAATTTGGGTATGACTCCTATCTGCGGGCGCAGCTGGGCGGCATTGTCAGCGACGCTGCACGCGACATCACTTTGGAAAGCAGTGCCGATCAAACCGCTCAAAGCGCGCTGAATGCAAGCGTCAGCGCGGCTGTCCGGCTGATTGAACCCAATGCCCAACTGCGCTTCAAAATAGAAAGTTTCCGCAGATATGCATCTGCGCGTGACCCGGCAGAGCCGTTTGTCGACGCGAATGAAAATGGCCGTTGCGACAAGGGTGAAAGCTATGAAGACCTAAATGGTGATCGAGACTATTCCGCCAACAGCGCCATATCTGGCCTTGGCGCTGCCGATGATGTCCTCGTCTACACCGTCACGGTCAGCTATAATCGATTATTCGGATTTATGCAGGCCATGGGCCTTGCCCGCCGTGCTGACTACACCGTCACGCGGATGCTGAAGATACAACCCTATTCGTCCACGCGCCCCATATTAGTGCGAACGTGCATATGATCCGCGCTCTCATCCAAAATAATCGGGCCGCCGCTTCGGTTGAGCTGCTGCTTGTTACGCCGCCATTACTGTTCCTCGGTTGGGCCGGAATTGAACTGACGCATCGGATCACCACGCAAAGAGCCGTATCCGAAATTGCACAACTTGTGGCTGACAATGCATCACGCGCTGGCGACAGCACAGCCCTGGGTCAAATTCCTTTACGCGAGTCTGACATTAACGATGTGTTGGATGGCGCAAATTTGCAGGGCAAATCGCTTGATCTTGAAGACAAAGGGCGGATCATCCTATCCAGCCTTGAACAGGACGCGTCGGGCCGACAAATCATCCGCTGGCGACGGTGCGTGGGCAAAGCTGCCGCCGGTTCAGAACATTCTAATATCAGCAATGCCCCAACCAAAGACCCGCGTGGCATTCAGATGCGCGGGAAATGGGTCAAAGCCCCTCCGCGCGAGGCGCTAATGGTTGTGGAAGTCTATTATGACTATGAACCCATCATCGAGGTCGAGATTGCGGGGTATGGCAAAGAACAGCTTGCTGCCCAGGCCGTTCGCCTTGTGCGCGATAATCGCGACCTATCTGGCATTAAGAGTGATGCAAACGCCGCGCGCTGCACCACTCCATCTGCCTAGCCCCAAGCAGAACCAGCTAAACTAAGGACTAGCCTCGATAACAAACTTTACGAACAGCCTCGACGGTGGCTGCCGCTGTCACCAATGCCAGTTTTTCAAGATTATTGGCATAAGGCAGCGGCACATCCACATTGGTGACGCGCGCGACAGGCGCATCCAAATAGTCAAAGCCGTCTTCCATCGCGATTGCCATAATCTCGCTCGCAATTGAACATTGCGGCCAGCCTTCTTCAACAATCACCAAACGATTGGTGCGTGACAGGCTTTCCAGCACGGCCCCTTTGTCCAGCGGACGCAAGGTGCGCAGATCAAGAACTTCTGCTTCAATGCCTTCGGCTGCAAGCGTTTCAGCGGCGTCCAGCGCCACACCCACGCCGATGGAATAGCTGACAATTGTCACATCCTTGCCCGGCCGCATGGTGCGTGCTTTGCCAATCGGAACGATATGCTCGCCCACTGGCACATCAAAGCTGCGGCCATAAACCAGCTCATTCTCCAAGAAGACAACTGGGTCTTCACTGCGGATGGCCGCTTTCATCAGGCCCTTGGCATCAGCTGCATCATAAGGCGCGATCACCACCAATCCCGGCACGCTCGCGTACCAAGGGGCATAGTTTTGGCTATGCTGCGCCCCCACGCGCGAAGCCGCGCCATTGGGCCCGCGAAACACAATTGGGCACCGCATCTGGCCGCCTGACATATAATTGGTCTTGGCTGCCGAGTTGATGATGTGGTCAATCGCCTGCATAGCGAAGTTGAAGGTCATAAACTCTACAATGGGGCGCAAGCCACCCATGGCCGCACCCGTCCCAATGCCGGCAAAGCCATATTCAGTAATAGGCGTATCAATGACGCGCTTGGCGCCGAACTCATCCAGCAAGCCCTGCGTCACCTTATAAGCGCCCTGATATTCGGCGACTTCTTCACCCATGACAAAGACGCGCGGGTCGCTGCGCATTTCCTCAGCCATTGCATCGCGCAGCGCTTCGCGCACAGTCAGGCGGACGGTTTCACCGGCATAATCAGAGGCGGCAGCTGGCGCCAACACTGGGGCCGCGGGCGCCGGAACAGGGGCTATTGGTGCAACATCCACAGCTGTTGCAGAAGCGGACGCCGCTGCTGCCGCTTTGGGAGCAGAAGCTTCCCCCTCGCCCAGCAACGTTGCGATAACCGTGCCGACTTTCACGTTATCCGTCCCTGCAGCCACCAAAATGTCAGCAATTGTGCCTTCGTCGACAGCTTCAAATTCCATCGTGGCTTTATCAGTTTCAATCTCGGCAAGAATATCGCCCGAGCGGACAACATCCCCCGGCTTGACCAGCCATTTGGCGAGCGTGCCTTCCTCCATAGTCGGGGAAAGCGCGGGCATCTTCAGTTCGGTTGCCATTAATAGCTCTCCACCAACACGTCTGTGTACAGTTCAGCGGGATCAGGTTCAGGTGAGGTTTCGGCAAAGTCTGCCGCCTCATTCACGACCGCGCGGATTTCCTTATCAATGGCCTTCAGCTCTTCTTCGGTGATGCCTGCCGCTTCCAGATCAGCCTTTAGCCCTTCAATCGGGTCAGACTTTTCCCGCACTTCCTGCACTTCTTCGCGCGTGCGGTACTTCGCGGGGTCCGACATACTATGGCCACGATAGCGATAGGTTTGTGCTTCCATCACCACGGGGCCGTTGCCGGCACGAACAAAGTCAATCGCGGCCTCCGCTGTCCCTCGGACTTCAAGCACATCCATGCCATTGCAGACCATGCCGGGAATGCGGAAGGCTTCGCCACGCCGCCAGAAATGCGTTTCCGCACTAGACCGAGTAACAGCCGTACCCATGGCATAACGGTTATTCTCAACCACGAAGATAATCGGCAACTTCCACAAAGCGGCCATGTTGAACGCTTCATAGACTTGGCCCTGATTGGCCGCGCCATCACCGAAATAGGCCACGCAAATGCCACCATCTTCATTATATTTATGGGCGAATGCCAGACCTGCCCCCAGGGGAACTTGGGCGCCAACAATGCCGTGGCCGCCATAAAATTTATGTTCGACTGAGAACATGTGCATCGAGCCGCCCTTGCCGCGCGAAATGCCAGCCTCACGGCCCGTTAATTCCGCCATCACAACCTTGGGATCAATGCCACACAACAGCATATGGCCATGATCGCGATAGCCCGTGATAACGCTGTCTTTGTCCGTCAGCGCCGTTTGGATGCCAGCGGCAACTGCTTCTTGCCCGATATAAAGGTGGCAAAAGCCGCCAATTAGGCCAAGGCCATAAAGCTGGCCTGCCTTTTCCTCAAAGCGGCGGATAATAAGCATCTCGCGATAGAGGCGCAGTAATTCCTCCCTATTTGCCTTGAACCGTTTTGGTTCAACGGGTTTGGGGAGCTGCTCGGTCGGCGCTTTTTTGGGTGCTGCCTTTGCCAAGTGAGAACCTTCCTCGATCCTGGGGAGAATGAAGCGTCGCCTATAGACATCAAAAGCCCACCGCCGCAACGCCGGTAATGCGTTTTAACGTTACGGAAACGAATGCAGAGCCTACTTAAGTGGGATGATCACTTCATCCTGATGGGCAAGACCAAGCTCTCGGCGGACAAGTTCATCCACCAAATCAGGATTCGCCTTCTGCGGATCGAGCAGTTGAACGCGATTTGCGATCTCTGCCTTTTGCTTTTCAAGCTGCGCCAATTCTTGCTGGCGGTCTTTCAGTTGGTGCCGATATTCAATGCCGGCAAGAACGCCATTGGCACCAAATAAGGCATAGCCGCCAAAAAAAGCCACTACGATGAAGGCAAGAGCAGGCGTTGCGGCTGTCCGCAAAAGGTTCCAAAGCTGTTGGGCCTGCTTCATAATTCGCCTTGAATCACAAGCGATTCCTCGGGTCAACCATAAATTCGCTTAAGTACCTTATGAGCTAAGCAAAAATAGTTCGACCGGCGTAGTGCGCGATTGGCCCCAGCTCTTCTTCAATACGGATCAGCTGATTATATTTGGCCAACCGATCAGACCGCGCGAGGCTGCCCGTCTTAATTTGACCGCAGTTGGTCGCGACGGCTAGATCGGCAATTGTTGAGTCTTCCGTTTCGCCTGAGCGATGCGACATGACCGACGTGTACCGAGCTCGATGCGCCATATCGACAGCGGCCAGCGTTTCAGACAGCGTGCCAATTTGGTTGACCTTGATAAGGATCGAATTGGCGAGACCTTCGTTAATCCCATCATGGAGACGCTTGGGATTGGTCACAAACAAATCATCGCCAACCAACTGGCAGGATTTACCAATCCGGTCGGTCAAATATTTCCAACCTGCACGATCATCTTCGCCCATGCCGTCTTCAATCGACTTAATTGGATATTTGGCAACCAGATCCGCCAGATAATCCGCATGTTCTTCGGGCGAGAGAATGCGGCCTTCGCCGTCCAAATGATATTTGCCATCGCGGAAATATTCGGTCGACGCGCAATCCAGCGCCAAAACAACATCATCCCCCGGCTTATAGCCGGCCGCTTCCACAGCCTGCATGATGAAATCAAGCGCAGCAGGTGCCGAGGCGAGATTGGGAGCAAAGCCGCCCTCATCGCCAACTGCTGTTGCCAGCCCTTTGTCGTGCAACTTCTTTTTGAGCGTATGGAAAATCTCAGAGCCCATGCGCACGGCATCAAAAATCGAGTCCGCACCCACTGGCATGATCATGAATTCTTGAAAATCAATTGGGTTGTCTGCGTGTGCGCCGCCATTGATGATGTTCATCATCGGGACTGGCAGAATATGCGCCGAAACGCCGCCAACATAGCGATAGAGCGGCAAGCCACGCGAATCTGCGGCGGCCTTAGCTGTCGCCAAGCTAACGCCCAAAATAGCATTCGCCCCCAAGCTGGCCTTGTTGTCCGTGCCATCGAGCGCAATCATGGCGGCATCAATTTCACCCTGGTCTTCGGCATCCATGCCCAGCAGAGTTTCGGCAATGGGGCCATTTACATTGTCCACTGCCTGCGAAACGCCTTTGCCAAGCCATTGGCTCTTATCGCCATCGCGCTTTTCAACCGCTTCATAAGCCCCTGTGGAGGCGCCAGAAGGCACAGCCGCGCGGCCAAAGCTGCCGTCTTCCAGAAGAACATCGACTTCAACAGTGGGGTTGCCCCGGCTATCAACAATCTGGCGGGCATGGATATCGAGAATGGCCGTCACTATATCAGACTCCAAAGCTGCTTGGCGGATGGGAATATGGCCTCTATCCATCACGCAGCCCCCGCGCAACCATGAGGGAAAGCGACATGGCAACGACTGATACTAACTCCCCGAAAACTCCCGCAAAAAAAGCCCCTGCCCGGCGCAAAACTAGCACGACGGCACAACCGCGTAAAAGCAAGGCGCTGGTCGCCAAAAAGGCGGATGAAGCACAGTCGGGCTTGCGGGATGAGGCAGGTAAGCTGATTACCAAGCTCAAATCATCCGCACGCGACGCCGCCAATAGCGGCAAGGCAAAGACCAGCAGCACATTAGATGACGTGTCGTCTCTGGTGGATGACATGGCTCGCACACTCGAAGAACGCGTTGGCCCGCAATATGGCGCCTATGCCCGGCGTGCCGCCGATGCGCTGTCTGGTGTCTCAGACAGTTTGAAGGCCAAGGATGTGGAAGAGCTGCTGGAAGATGCGCGTGACTTTATTCGCCGCAAGCCAGCCATTGCCATTGGCGCGGCCGCGGCATTGGGCTTTGTTGTCACCCGGCTGCTTGCAGCCGACCAGGGTGACGAGGCGTAAGGCGCGGAACCGAGAATGACAATGGAGCCGCCCCCTACGGGATCAGACCCCAGCGCACGCGTGTTACTGCGCCAGCTGGCCGAAGACGCGACAGCCTATGCGCGGGCAGAGGCTGAGTATCTCAAGGCAGAATTGGGCGAGCGCACAGCCCATCTGGCGCCAACACTGGCCTTGTATGCCATGGCCGGCATTTTGGGCCTCGGCCTTGTGCTGGGGCTAATTGTGGCGGCCACCTTATGGGCGGCAAGCTTTATTGGCTTTGGCTGGGCAATGGCAGGATTGCTGGGGATCCTTGGCCTTGCAATTTGGCTGCTGGTGCGCGCCGCAGGCCGGCATTTGCACGCCATGTTGCGGCCATGGACACGCCCATGACTAATCTGCCGAACAGCCCTGATCACGCAGCTCAAAAGCTGGTGGAGGCGCGCACGCGCTTTCAGACAACGCTGGCCGTTGCAAAGCGTGAGCTTGCCCCCAAAACTCTTGCCACGCGCAAAGCCCGCCAGATGCGGGACCGGGCAGAAGCTGAGGTCCGCGCCCGGCCCTATGCAGCTGTGGGAACAGCAACGGCGCTATTCCTTTTTCTAGTCCGCAAACCCATTGCCGGCCTTGTCCGGCGGCTCTTGAGGGAGAAACGACATGACTGACTCGCTGCGTAGCAAAGCGACGGAAACCTATACCCAAGCCCGCACCAAGGCAGAAAAAGCCTTGGATGCCAGTCGCACCAAATTGCGTGATAGTGCGGCTGCCACCCGCGTCCGGGCAAAAGCCGCACAAGAAAAAGCCCGTCATGGCCTGAGTGGCAATCCATTGACTGCCGTTGCGGGTGGGCTTGCCCTTGGCGCGATTATTGCGGCACTCTTGCCCAAAACACAGCGTGAACGCCGCTTGGTTGGCCCTGTTAGCCGTAGCGTCAAATCGACTGCCAAAACTGCAGCAAAAGTTGCGGGCAACGTTGCCAAAGCAGAGCTTATTGCGCTAGGCGTCAGCGGGGATGCCGCCCGCAAGCAAGTTCGTGAGCTCGCCGGAAAAATTAGCAAAGCTGCAAGCTCAGCCAGTGAGGCGGCGGTAAAAACTGTACGCAAGGATAAATCGAATAATGAGTGATGTGAGCAAACTGCATTTGGTGTTTGGCGGCCGTGTAACGGACCCGCGCACGCTGGAATTTGCAGATTTGAAGTCCATGGACGTTGTTGGCTTTTTCCCCGATTATAAAAGCGCGGAAAATGCGTGGCGCGCAGCTGCACAACGCACCGTTGATGATGCAGAAATGAAATATGTCGTCGTGCACATGCATCGCTTGTTGCAGCCCGACATGGTTGACCTCGCAAAAGCGAGCTAAGTGCTGACTGGGGGATCCATTTGGCACCGGTGCGGGAAAGAAGGAGTGTGACGAGCCAATGAAGCGCGCGCTTCTTGTTTCCCCAACCGAGCAAGCTCAGGAAGCCGCAGAGCGGCTCCGCAGCAGGTATGACTGGGTCGATCTCCGCGATGCCGACATGGTTGTCGCGCTCGGCGGCGATGGCTTCATGCTGCAAACGCTGCATGGCATGCTGGGGCGTCGGCGGATTGTGCCAGTTTTTGGTATGAATCTCGGTACTGTTGGATTTTTGATGAATGATTGGCGTGAGGACGATCTCAACGCCCGCATCGCCAAGGCACGGTCCTTTGGCGTCTCTCCGCTGCGCATGGAAGCCGAAACCATTGATGGCGAGCTGGTGACCAGCCCAGCTATTAACGAAGTCTCATTGCTGCGTGAAACCCGGCAGACGGCCAAGCTTGAAGTTGATGTTGATGGGCGGACAGTCATTGACGAGCTGGTCTGCGATGGCGTTCTTGTGGCCACTGCCGCTGGCTCCACGGCCTATAATTTTTCAGCACAAGGGCCAATCCTGCCACTTGATTCGCCGTTGCTTGCCCTCACACCAATTAGCCCCTTCCGACCAAGGCGGTGGCGCGGGGCCATTTTGCCCGATAGCGCGACCATTGAATTTCGCGTGTTAGATGCCGTCAAACGCCCCGTCAGTGCTGTGGCCGATCAGCAAGAAGTGCGCGATGTGGCGCGTGTGCGCGTGATGAGCGACCGGCAAACACGGCTGACTTTGATGTTCGATCCTGAGCATGCGTTGGATGATCGCATCGCGATGGAACAATTTGCTGTTTGAGGTGCTTGCCAAGCGGCACTGGCCTGCTTATAGGCCGCCTCCTCAAGAGCGTTCCCCGGTAGCTCAGCGGTAGAGCATCCGACTGTTAATCGGACGGCCGCCTGTTCGAATCAGGCCCGGGGAGCCACTCTTCTCTCTCCTAAATCGCCCAAAATTCTGCGGATATTCGCGCCGTTCTCTGCTTGTTCTTTTTTTCGCTTGACGAAAGAACAAATCAGGATCAGAAAAGCGGAACAAAAGGAGACTGGTTATGCACTTCCTCACGTTCTTGTTTTTCAGTGGCCTGCTGGTTGGCTCGGCTCTCGCGATTCGGGCTCTGTTGTTGGGCTCAAGTGATAAGATTGGCGCTGCATTGGCTGGCGACTATCAATTGGCCTCGGCGCAACCCGCCCCCGTTTATCTGGCACGCCGTCGCCCCACGCGCGTCGTGCATAGCCCTGCCTCGGCGCGTCGGCGCATTGCTGCCTGATCTGAAGCGGGTCGGTTAGGACGGACGGGCGCGGCGGATTTTGCCGTAGCTGCGAATGCTGAAGGGAATCATCAGCAGATAGACCACACAAATGGCTGTCAGCGTGATCCAGGGCTCTGAAAAGAGCGCGGCCCCCACAAGCGCCACCACCAAAATAGCCTCAAGCCGCACAGTACGGCGCAGGCGGATAGAGCCCCAGCTAAACGTGGCAATGTTAGACGTCATCAAGGCGGCAACAAAGACCAACCACGGGGCGACGAGCACTGGGTTACGAAACAGATCATCCCCAGTCACGATCCAGAGATAAAGCGGCACAAAGGCCAGCCCAGCACCAGCAGGAGCCGGCACACCCGTTAAAAAGCCTGCAGACTTATGTGGCTGGTCTTCCGCGTCAATGGCTGCATTGAACCGCGCCAAGCGAAGTGCACAGCAAACTGCAAAGGCCAAGGCACAAATCCAGCCAAAGCGCGGCATATGCTGCAGCGACCAGAGATATATGATCAAAGCTGGAGACACGCCAAAGGCAATCACATCTGACAGCGAGTCTAATTCTGCGCCAAAGCGACTTTCCCCTTTGAGCAGCCGGGCGATGCGCCCATCCAGCCCATCCAGAACACCGGCAATAACAATTGCGCCAATTGCCCGCTCCCAATCAGAGGGATGCGGATTGGCGCCAACCGCGGAAATCGCAAATCGGATGGCGGTCAGCCCAAAACAAAGCGCCAGAGCTGTCACAGCATTGGGCGCAACAGCGCGTAAGCTGATGCCCCGTTTCGCTGGGGTCATCACTGGCTTATGGCGACGGCGGCTTCACCGTCCCCAATGACACCCAAAATTGTCTCACCCGCCACACAGCGCTGCCCCAAGGCCACCTTGGGGGCCGTGCCGGCGGGCAGATAGACATCTACTCGGCTGCCAAAGCGGATCAGGCCCACGCGCTCACCAGCGACAACAGCATCCCCAACTTTGGACAGGGGCACAATGCGCCGCGCCACAAGCCCGGCAATTTGCGTAAAGCCAATTTTCACACCATCGGCCCGCTCGATCAGGAAATGCTGGCGCTCATTATCTTCGCTGGCCTTATCCAAATCCGCATTGAGAAATTTGCCCGCAATATATTCAATTTTCCGAATCGTGCCGGCAATTGGCGCGCGGTTAATATGGACGTCGAAGACGCTCATAAAAATCGAAACGCGGATCATGGGCGCATCAGCAAGGCCACCCTCACCCACCAATTCACGCGGCGGCGGGACGTGGCGGATCAGCGTGACCATGCCATCAGCGGGTGCAACCACCAGATCAGCCCCTTGCGGGACGCTGCGGATGGGATCGCGAAAGAAAGCGAGAATCCACAAAGTCAGACCAACAAAAAGCCATGCAAAGAAGGTCCAGCCCATCAAGGCGAGCGCAATCGTCACAACGGCCGCAATCAAGGCAAATTTACGGCCTTCCGGGTGCACCGAGGGCCAGCTCCATTTAACGCCCTCGCCCGCAGCGACGGCCTGATCATGTTCTGTCATATGCCTATCATAGAGGCAGGAAGCGCCTGAGACAATGAGAGCAGTTGATTGACGCGATTTCCCGCCCTAAGGCCATCCGCGACCAAGTCCCCGGGGAAAGAACACACTATGTCCAAGATCAAAGTAATAACCCCCGTCGTCGAGATGGACGGCGATGAAATGACTCGTATCATTTGGCAGTGGATCCGCGAAAAGCTGATCCTGCCCTATCTCGATATTGATCTGAAATATTATGATCTTTCAGTCGAGAAGCGCGACGAGACAAACGACCAGATCACCATTGATGCGGCCAACGCGACCAAGCAATATGGCGTTGCTGTGAAGTGCGCGACCATCACGCCTGATGAAGCGCGCGTCGAAGAATTCAGCCTCAAAAAGATGTGGAAATCGCCCAATGGCACGATCCGCAACATCTTGGGCGGCGTTGTCTTTCGTGAGCCGATTGTCATCAAAAACGTTCCCCGGCTGATCCCGGGCTGGACTGACCCTATTGTGGTTGGCCGTCACGCCTTTGGTGACCAATATCGCGCCACTGACTTCCGCGTCCCCGGCCCCGGCAAGCTGCGCTTGGTGTGGGATGGCGACAATGGCGATAAGATTGACGAAGAAGTCTTCCACTACCCGTCTTCGGGCGTGGCGCTCGCCATGTACAACCTCGACGATTCGATCCGCGACTTTGCTCGTGCGTCGATGAATTACGGCCTTGGCCTTGGCTGGCCGGTCTATCTGTCGACCAAGAACACCATCCTCAAGGCCTATGACGGCCGCTTCAAGGATCTTTTCCAAGAAGTCTATGAGGCAGAGTTCAAGACCAAGTTTGAAGAAGCGGGCATTGTTTACGAACATCGCCTGATTGACGACATGGTTGCCTCTGCGCTCAAGTGGAGCGGCAAGTTCGTTTGGGCCTGTAAGAATTATGATGGCGACGTGCAGTCGGATCAGGTCGCGCAGGGCTTTGGCTCGCTCGGCTTGATGACCTCGGTTCTGATGACGCCCGATGGCAAGACTGTGGAAGCCGAAGCCGCGCACGGCACGGTGACGCGCCACTATCGCATGCACCAGCAGGGCAAGGCGACCTCGACCAACCCGATTGCGTCGATCTTCGCTTGGACGCGTGGTCTGATCTACCGCGGTAAGTTCGATGGCACGCCTGATGTCACGCGCTTTGCCGAAACGCTGGAACGCGTCTGCATCCAGACTGTGGAAAGCGGCCATATGACGAAGGATTTGGCGATTCTGATCGGCCCAGATCAAGCTTGGATGACAACGGAGCAATTCTTCGAAGCCATCCGCGCCAATCTGGAAAAGGAAATGGCCGCTTGGGCCTAATTTAAGCCCATGATATCCAAAAAAGAGGCCGGTTGCGCAGGCAGCCGGCCTTTTTTTATGCCCCTGCCCTGACAAATCGACCAAGCCAGCCTAAGCTTGGGCAATGGCCTTGAATGCAGACACCACCGCATTGCGTGATGCCCTTGTTATTCTGGGGGCTGCCGGCCTTGTTATCCCCGCCTTTGCCCGGTTTCGGATTACGCCAGTTATCGGCTTTATTCTTATTGGGGTCTTGGTTGGTCCTTATGGCCTTGTTCGCCTGAGCGAGGCTCTCCCCTGGATCACAGCCTTCACCATCACCAACAAACAGGTGATCGAACCCTTTGCAGAATTCGGCATTGTCCTGCTGCTGTTTTCCATTGGGCTCGAACTTTCCTTCGCGCGATTGAAATCAATGCGCCGCCTTGTCTTTGGCGTTGGCGCCGCCCAGCTTTTTGGCGCGGGCCTGTTAATTGCCCTCGCGCTCATTGCCTTTGGCCAAGATAGCCGCGCGGCCTTTGGTCTGGGAATTGCCCTCGCCCTATCGTCAACAGCACTCGTCATTCCCATTACGGGCACATCAGGGGCAGTTGGGCGCAATGCCTTTGGCATGCTTTTGTTCGAAGATTTGGCGCTGGTGCCTATCGTCTTTCTGCTCGGGTCGCTTGCAGGCGCAAGTGCCGGGCTTGCCAATTTCAGCCAGATACTGCTGACTGGCGGCGCCACAATTATCGTGATGATGCTGGTGGGACGTTTTGGCCTGCCCCGGCTTTTTGCGCAGGCGGCTCGGACAAAAAGCCCCGAGCTTTTTCTGTCTGCCACGCTGCTGGTGGTCATCCTCTCTAGCTTGATGACGCTTTGGGCGGGTCTTTCCTCGCTTCTTGGTGCGCTTGTTGCCGGACTATTAATTGCTGAAACGGCCTATCGCAGCGAAGTTGAAAGCGTTGTTCTGCCCTTTCGGGGCCTCGCGCTGGGCATTTTCCTGATTACCGTTGGCATGAGCCTCGACCTTACGCGGTTGCTGAATGACTGGCCGATGATTTTGCTTGCCCTCACAGGCGTGGTCGTTATCAAATTTGGCGTTACCGCCGGCCTGTTGCGCCTAAATGGCGTGCGCAAAGGCGTTGCCGCTGAAGTGGGCGTTCTGATGGGCAGCCCGTCTGAAACAACTTTGATTGTCTTGGGCGCTGCGGCGCAAATTGCCATTATTGATCCGCAGACGGCTGGCTTCTGGCAGGTTGTGACGGCCCTTGGGCTGACCATCACCCCCCTGCTTGCCAAGCTTGGTCGGTTGGTTGCTACGCGCATTGAAGGTGGCCGCCTCAACGCACTTCAGGACGACCAGCCAATTCCCCCTGACGGGCGAACAATCATCATTGGCTTTGGGCGTGTCGGCCGGATGGTCGCGGCGATGCTTGACGCGCACAATCAGCCTTGGGTGGCGGCAGAAGGCGATATTGACACAGTCACGCGCGCCCGACGCGAAGGCAAGCCAGTGCAATTTCTGGATGCCCGGCGGCGGCAAGCATTGAAGCCTTTGGGCCTAGACCGCGCCCGAGCCGTTGTTATGACTATGGATGATCATGTGCAGGCAGCGCAGCTCATTCGCCAGCTGCGTGCGGATTACCCAGACCTTACAATTGTGGCCCGCGCCCGCGATACCAGCCACGCGGCTGAACTTTATCGTGCAGGGGCCAGTGATGCCGTGCCCGAAACGTTGGAAAGCTCTCTGCAATTGTCAGAAGCCGTGCTGGTGGATCTGGGCGTGGCGATGGGCCCTGTCATTGCGTCGGTCCATCAGATGCGAGAAGACTTGCGCACTGCCATTCGCCACCGCGCCGAACTGCAGAACGCGCCGCGATTAGGCGCACTGAAAAGGCCCGTGAAGCCAAGTAAATAACTGCTTTTAGTGGAGAAAGGCGTGGTGGGCGCGACAGGGATTGAACCTGTGACCCCACCCGTGTGAAGGGTGTGCTCTACCGCTGAGCTACGCGCCCACGCCATGAGCGACTGCCCCTAGCGAAGCCTCTTCCGCAAAACAAGACGGGCGGCGCTTTTTCAAGCACCGCCCGCCGTTTTTTTCCTAAAAGGAAAGCGCGTCTTAGTTGACGGCGTCCTTCAGGCCCTTGCCAGCCTTGAACTTCGGCTGCGAAGAGGCCTTGATCTGCATCGGGGCACCCGTGCGCGGGTTACGGCCCGTCGAAGCCTTGCGCTTCGAAACGGCGAACGTGCCGAAGCCAACCAGACGAACGTCGTCGCCCTTCTTCAGAGCGCCAGTGATGGCGTCAAAAACGCCTTCCACAGCCTTGCTGGCATCAGCTTTTGTCAGGCCAGATGCTTCAGCGACAGCTGCGATCAGATCTTGCTTGTTCATTAGGAAACCCCCTCGTCGAGTGTTGAGCGTATTTGTATTTTCGGCAGAAAGCCGTGTTGCGAGTAATGCCACGCACAGTCCGCCTGTCAAAAGAAATTCGGTGCTCGACTCGCGTCAAGGCCATGATTTAGTCGTTTTTTGACACCAAATTGGCCGTAACAGGTTGTAAAAACGGTACAATGTCGAAATTTAACAAAGACCCACGCGATTTTACCAATCGCGCGGGCCCGATTCGTAATTTAAATTAATGCCGCACTACATCCCCTTGAGGGGGTGTCGCGGGCGGCTGGGCCGCCAGTTCATCTGCCTCTGACCATTCAATTGGCTCCAGTGGCCCTGCCAAGGCAATGCTGAGCACCTCATCGACATGATGCACGGGCAAAATGGTTAGCCCCTGCTTCACATTCTCAGGAATCTCAGCGAGGTCTTTCTCATTCTCTGCCGGGATGATGACAGTCGTGATGCCACCGCGCAGGGCGGCAAGCAGCTTTTCCTTTAACCCGCCAATGGGAAGCACCCGGCCACGCAATGTGACTTCACCTGTCATGGCGACTTCGCGACGCACTGGCACGCCAGTCAGTGTAGACACCATGGCAGTCACCATGCCTATGCCTGCCGATGGCCCATCCTTGGGCACGGCCCCTTCTGGCAAGTGGATGTGGATGTCCTTGCGCTGGAACACGCTGGGTTTGATGCCATAGCCCGGTGCACGCGCCTTCACAAAGCTCATCGCGGCTTGGATCGACTCAGTCATCACATCGCCCAGCTTCCCAGTCGTTTTGACAATGCCCTTGCCGGGCACAGTCACCGCTTCGATGGTCAGCAATTCGCCACCCACTTCAGTCCACGCCAGACCTGTCACGGCGCCAATCTGATTTTCCTCTTCGCCGACGCCAAAGCGATATTTGGGCACACCGGCAAAATCAGCCAGATTGTCGGGCGTAATTTCAATAGTCTTGGCTTTGCCTTCCAAAATCCGCCGCAGCGCCTTCCGCGCGAGCTTGGCAATCTCGCGCTCCAAGGTGCGCACGCCAGCTTCGCGTGTGTAGAGCCGAACCAGATTGCGCAAGCCGGCCTCTGTTAGGGTAAATTCCCCTTTCTTCAGGCCATGTGCTTCAATTTGCTTTGCAATCAGGTGACGTTGGGCAATCTCAACCTTTTCATCTTCGGTATAGCCTTCCAGCCGGATGATCTCCATCCGATCCAGCAGCGGTTGCGGCAGGTTGAGCGAATTGGCCGTGGTAACAAACATCACGTCCGACAAATCCACATCTGTTTCCAGATAATGATCTTGGAACTTGCTGTTCTGTTCTGGATCCAGCACTTCCAATAGCGCGGACGCGGGATCGCCGCGGAAATCCTGGCCAAGCTTGTCAATTTCATCGAGCAAGAACAGCGGGTTCATGGTGCCAGCCTTTTTCAGGTTGGTCACAATCTTACCCGGCAGCGAGCCAATATACGTCCGCCGATGGCCGCGAATTTCGGCTTCATCGCGCACACCGCCCAAAGACTGACGGATAAACTCACGCCCTGTCGCTTTCGCAATTGAGCGACCCAGCGAGGTCTTGCCAACGCCCGGTGGGCCAACAAGGCACAAAATGGGGCCTTTCAGCTTATTGGTGCGTGCTTGCACGGCCAGATATTCAACAATCCGATCCTTCACCTTTTCCAAGGCATAGTGATCCGCGTCGAGGATCGCTTGAGCAGCCGCAATATCCTTTTTCAACTTAGACTTTTTGCCCCAAGGCAGGCCCAAGAGAACATCTAGATAATTGCGTACAACTGTTGCCTCGGCGCTCATCGGCGCCATGGTTTTCAGCTTCTTCAATTCTGCCTGCGCTTTGGTGCGCGCGTCCTTGGACAGCTTCAGCGTGTCAATTTTGTTCTGAAGTTCTTGAATTTCGTTGCCATCGCCATCCTCGCCTTCATTGCCGAGTTCGCGTTGAATGGCTTTCAACTGTTCATTGAGATAATATTCGCGCTGCGTCTTTTCCATTTGGCGCTTCACACGGCTGCGGATCTTCTTTTCGACCTGCAAGACGCTCAACTCGCCTTCCATAAAGGCAAGCGCCATTTCCAGCCGCTTGGCCATATCGAGTTCAACCAACAGGCTCTGCTTATCAGCAACTTTGAGCGCCAGATTAGCCGCCACGGTGTCCGCCAATTGGCTGGCATCCGTGATCTCATTGAGCTGCCCAGCGGTTTCTGCCGGCAATTTCTTATTGAGCTTGGCATAATTGTCGAACCGATCGACAACTGAGCGCATCAGTGCTTCAATTTCTTCGGCATCTTCTGCCTCGGGCAGCGTCACTGGCTCTACGTCGGCCATAGGTGCCGTCTGATCGTAGTCGACGTCAATCAGTCGGGCACGCTGTTTGCCTTCCACCAAAACGCGCACAGTGCCATCGGGCAGCTTCAACAACTGCAGCACCGTGGCTGTCACGCCCATATCGTATAGGTCATCTCGGCCCGGATTGTCCTGACCGGGATCCAGCTGGGCGACCAGCAGAATTTCCTTATCACCCGCCATGGCCTGTTCCAGCGCCGCGACCGATTTTTCGCGGCCGACAAACAGCGGCACAATCATGTGCGGGAAAACAACAATGTCACGCAGTGGCAACAGCGGAAGCTTCAAAGTCATATCTACTCCATCCGGGCGGCTACTCAGCCCTTTGACAGGAATATGGTGACACCGCCGTCGCTTATCAATGGCCAGTTTGTCAGGATTTAGGCTGACAGCCGACCTTCATGCAGACGGACAATCCGATCCATCTTGCCCGCCAAGCGTTCATTATGCGTGGCGACAAGCGCAGCGGCACCCTCACCGCGAACCAACCCCAGAAATTCAGCCAGCACAATATCTGCTGTCGCTTCATCGAGATTGCCTGTGGGTTCATCTGCCAAAACCAGCTGCGGACGATTGGCAAGTGCACGGGCTACAGCCACACGCTGCTGCTCTCCGCCCGATAACTGGCTGGGCCGATGGCTCAGGCGGTGCTGCAGGCCCAGTGCAGACAGGAGGTGCTCTGCCCGCGCCTGTGCTGCAGGAGCGGCCGTATCGCGGACCAATTGCGGCAACATGACATTTTCAATCGCGCTAAAATCCGGCAGCAAATGGTGAAATTGATACACAAACCCCATGCTGTCGCGCCGCACACGGGTGCGTCCTTCATTATCCAGCTGCGCCACATCTTCCCCAGCAATGCGGATCACGCCCTCAAAGCCGCCCTCTAACAGGCCAACGGCTTGCAGCATGGTCGATTTGCCTGACCCTGAAGAGCCCAGCAGCGCCACAATTTCCCCTGGGGCAATCCGCAAATCCACACCACGCAGAACCTCAATTGCCTGTCCGCCTTGGGTAAACGTCCGGCGCAGGCCCGTGATTTCGACAATATCACTCATAGCGCAGCACCTGCACAGGATCAGTGCTCGCTGCCTTAAAGGCGGGATATAGCGTCGCCAAAAAGCTGAACAGCAAGGCCATCAACGTAATCCCCAGCACTTCCACAGCATCCACCTTGGCGGGCAGCTCAGTCAGATAGCGAATTTGCGGGTCCCATAATGTCTGGCCCGTCGCAAACTGCACAAAATTAACAACATTTTGCCGGAAGAGCAGGAATATCAGCCCAAGCCCAACGCCCGCAATTGTCCCCAGGGCGCCAATCACTGTTCCCACTGTCATAAAAATCCGCAGGACGCCGCTGCGCGAGGCCCCCATTGTCCGTAAAATCGCAATGTCACGCGTCTTGGCGCGAACCAACATGATGAGCGAGGACAGAATGTTAAAGGCGGCCACCAAGATGATGATGGACAGAACGACAAACGACACCACCCGATCAACTGCCAAGGCCTCAAACAGCGAGGCATTCATGGTGCGCCAATCAGAAATGATGGCCTTATCTGCCAGTTTCGGGGCAAGCGGGGCCAAAATTTCTCCCACTTTATCCGCATTGCGCGTTTCCAACTCCACCATGCCCACGGCCTCGCCCATCAACAGCAGGGTTTGTGCATCCTCAATGGGCATGACGACAAAGGCTTTGTCATAATCATAAATGCCCACCTCAAAGATGGCCGCCACACGGTAAGACACGATCCGCGGCACTGTCCCAAAAGGAGTGGTCTGCCCGTCCGGTGAAATGAGGCTGATATAGCTGCCCGGCTGCACGCCCAAGGCTTCTGCCAGGCGCGCACCAATGGCAACATTATTGCTGCCCGGCGAAACAGCTTGAATATTGCCCGCAACAAGTTTGCTGGTGAAAACCGGGTTGGCGCGAATATCTGCCACCCGCATCCCCCGAACCAAAATACCTTCCACACGGCCATTAAAGCTCGCCATCAAAGGCTGCTCAATCAATGGCGTGGCGGAAGTAACCCCGGGCGTTTGCCGCGCCTTTGCGACAACATCCTGCCAATCCGGCAATTTACCACCATAGCCTTGCACGACAGCATGGCCATTCAAGCCCACAATTTTGTCAAACAGCTCGGCGCGAAAGCCGTTCATGACGCTCATCACAATGATGAGCGCAGCAACCCCCAGCATGACAGCGACCAAGCTGATCGTGGCAACAAGAAAGATAAACCCCTCACCCTTGCCAGGCAGGAGATAGCGTTTTGCGATGAAGCGCTCATAACGGGTGAGTAGCATTGCGGTGCGGTCTAAAGCGGCAAGGGCGGGCTGGCAATGGCCGCGCAACCTGTTGCGGAATCACAACAGGTTTTTGCAAATCGACACAGCCTCGTCTTTGCTGCCATGACAGACAGAAATTCCTGCGTTAGCCAATGCTGTAGAACATGGGGGCATGAAGGCCAACGGTTCGGGGAGCCCAGCAACACAGGCCTAGCCTGAATGAAACGCGGGATCAAAATGGGGGCGGACGAGATTTTTTTCGTCACGCAAAAGAGCGCCCGGGTCTGAAAACAGGCCTGGGCGCTTTGCTTTTCTAAAGCGCGCACGCGACTGAACCACTCCCCCTGGGCTTTGGCACCGCTCTGACAATTCGGCGCTTGCATGGCGCGGCGGCCCTGCTTATCCCGACATCGAACTTGCCGTTTACGTCAAAGGAAATGTCGATGCGCTTTGAAGGCACAAAATCCTATGTCGCCACTGATGATTTGAAGGTTGCAGTCAACGCTGCCGTCACGCTGCGCCGCCCGCTGCTGGTGAAGGGGGAGCCGGGCACGGGCAAAACCGTGTTGGCCGAAGAGGTTGCCAAAGCACTCAACGCGCCGCTGATTCAGTGGAACATCAAATCAACCACCAAAGCGCATCAGGGCCTGTATGAATATGATGCCGTTGCGCGCCTCCGCGATGGCCAATTGGGCGATGAGCGGGTGCACGACATCCGCAACTACATCAAAAAGGGCAAGCTGTGGGAAGCCTTTGAAAGCCCCCAGCTTCCGGTTCTTTTGATTGACGAAATTGATAAGGCCGACATCGAATTCCCGAACGATCTTCTGCAAGAACTCGATCGGATGAGCTTTGACGTTTATGAAACGCAAGAAACCGTCGCTGCTAAAGAGCGCCCGATCGTGGTCATTACCTCGAACAACGAAAAGGAATTGCCCGACGCGTTCCTGCGCCGCTGTTTCTTCCATTATATCAAGTTCCCCGATCGTGAGACGATGCAGTCGATCATTGATGTCCACTTCCCCGGTATTCAGAAGATTTTGGTCGGCAAGGCGCTCGATATCTTCTACGAAGTCCGCGATGTGCCGGGCCTCAAGAAAAAGCCGTCCACGTCAGAACTGCTTGATTGGCTGAAGCTGCTTCTAGCAGAAGATATGCCACTCGACGTGCTGCAGAATAAGGACCCGACTAAGGCCATTCCGCCGCTCCACGGCGCGCTCTTGAAGAATGAGCAGGATGTGATGCTGTTTGAACGGCTCGCCTTCATGGCGCGGCGTCAGGGCTGAGCTTCGCGAAAGGCACGGGGCGATGTTCCTCAATTTTCTTGATGAAATGCGCGCGGCGGGCATTCCTGCCAGTTTGAAAGAGCATTTAATGCTCTTGGAGGCGCTGGACCGTGAGGTCATCGGGAAGTCGCCTGAGGAATTTTATTACCTGTCTCGCGCCGTTTATGTGAAGGATGAGGGCCTGCTCGATCGGTTCGATCAGGTTTTTAACAAGGTCTTCAAAGGCATCCTGACCGAATACGGCACCCAGCCCGTCGAAATCCCGTCAGACTGGCTGCGCGCCGTTGCTGAAAAATTCCTGACCGCCGAAGAGATGGAGGCGATTAAGTCGCTTGGCTCTTGGGAAGAGATTATGGACACGCTCAAAAAGCGGCTCGAAGAGCAGCAAGAGCGGCATGAAGGCGGGAATAAATGGATTGGCACCGGCGGCACATCACCCTTTGGCAATAATGGCTACAACCCCGAAGGCGTGCGCATTGGCGGCGAGTCCAAGCATAAGCGCGCGCTGAAAGTTTGGGAAAAGCGGGAGTTCCAGAACCTCGACAACACGCGGGAACTGGGCACGCGCAACATCAAGATTGCGCTGCGCCGCTTGCGCAAATTCGCCCGCGAAGGGGCAGCGGAAGAGCTCGATATCCGGGCAACAATTGACGGCACCGCCCGGCAAGGCTGGCTTGACATCCATATGCGGCCAGAACGCCGCAATGCGATTAAGGTTCTGCTGTTCCTTGATGTGGGCGGATCAATGGACCCATTCGTCAAGCTGGTGGAAGAGTTGTTCAGCGCCGCCACGGCGGAGTTCAAAAATCTTGAATTCTTTTATTTCCACAATTGCCTCTACGAAGGCGTGTGGAAAGACAATAAGCGCCGCTTTTCGGAACGCACCCCGACATGGGAATTGCTCCACAAATTCCCGCATGATTACAAGGTGGTATTCGTCGGCGATGCCGCGATGAGCCCTTATGAAATTACGCATCCCGGCGGCTCCGTTGAACATTTCAACGAAGAATCCGGCGCGGCATGGATGCAGCGCATTGCCAACACCTATCCTGCCGCCGTCTGGCTCAACCCAACGCCCGAACAGCATTGGACCTATTCGCAATCCACCAAGATCATCCGCGAACTGATGAATGACCGGATGTATCCCCTCACGCTCGATGGGCTGGATGAGGCGATGCGAGAGTTAACGCGCAAGCATTGAGGATGGTTTAGCCCGGCTTGCGGGCTGCCATGTAGATCCAATCCCCCTGACCTAGCCATGGCCCAGCCATGGAAACTGGGCCAAATGCCAGGGCGTATAAAAGGCGTTTTGGCATGCGCATCAGCGTTGGCCACCGTCCAAAGCTATACGAAAAATCAATGGCGGCATGGCGTGCCCGCCCCGGGACAAGGCCTTGATCAGCCAATATCCGACGCAGTGTTGCCTCCCCAAATTGGTACAGATGATGCGGCGGCTCTGGATGGGGCCAATAGCCCAAAAATTTCGCAACCTTGTACGACAATCGCGGAAAAAGCCCGTCTATATTGGGCGTTGAAATCACCAGCCAGCCACCCGGTTTCAATCGCGCCACATAAGCACGCAGTTCGCGAATTGGGTCCGGGATATGTTCCAACACATCAAAGGCTGTGATCACATACATCGCTGCCTGCGGATCAAGATCATCAACGCTGCCCTGCTGCACAGATAGGCCACGCTGCTCGACCGCGATGCGGACTGAGGCTTGGGACAATTCGACACCGTGCGCATCAAATCCTGCGGCCACCGCCAGGGATAGAAAATCCCCGGTTGAGCAGCCCACATCTAGCAAACGGCCTTGTCGAACCACGCTTGTCAAAAATTGCAGATGCCGATGCGCCGTCTGCATCATCCGGCGCGCAGCCCGGCTGTCTGGGCTTCGCACATCCTGATGATAGGCCCCACTTCCCTCACTTGTGTAGAGGGCACGAACAGCTTTTTCATCCGGCGGGTTCGCAATAAAGGCCAGCTCGCAATTAGAGCAGCGAACCAGTTGATATCCGTGTTGAACAAATAGCAGTCGTTGCGCCTGCGACTGACACAATGGACACGGCTTTATATCAGAGTTCGTCATGACGAACGCCGTCCTACGCGTTAACCTTCAATGCCCCGTTAATTTATGGCGCTGGTTGAAAAAGCCAGCAATCAGCTAAACGGACGATCAATTGAGGGCGGTGGCACGCTGAACCATTCTGGCCCTCGCTCCGTCATGTAGAAGCAATCTTCCAGCCGGATGCCGAAATTACCTGGAATGTAGAGCCCTGGCTCATTGGAAAAGCACATGCCCGTTGCCAGCGGCGTCGCCTCGCCATGCACAAGATTGACGGGCTCATGCCCATCCATGCCAATGCCATGGCCGGTACGGTGCGACAGGCCGGGCAGTGCATAGCCGGGGCCATAGCCAATTTTTTCATACCAGCCGCGCACAGCATCATCGACGGACCCACAGGGACGGCCAACTTGCGCGGCTTCAAAGGCAATTTGCTGGCCTTGGCGCACCTGCGCCCAAACATCGCGCTGCCGCTTGCTTGGCTCACCAAAGACAAAGCTGCGCGAAATGTCAGACACATAGCCATGAACCGAGCAACCGCCGTCGAGCAGGATTGTTTCTCCCTCTCGCACGACCTGCGGCTTGCCAGATCCATGGGGATAGGCACTTGCCTCGCCAATCAACACCAGCGCATCGCCGCCCTTGCCGCCGCGTTTTGCGGTTTCTGCAATGATGAGCGCATTAATGTCATCGGGCGTCATGCCGGCTTGCACTTGCGCTCCGACAGCGCGGAAAGCGGATGTGGTGATATCTGCTGCCACCTTCATCAACGCGATTTCGGCAGCACTTTTGTACATCCGGCAGCCGCGAACAACGCCAGCCCCATTTACCACGCGAACGCCTGGTAATGCCCCTTGCAAGCCATCCACAATGAAGTGGCGCACTGTCTCTTCAATCGCAACAGGCTTACCCGTCAGCTTTTTCTCACGCAGCCAATCTGCCACCAGAGTCAGCGGATTTTCATGCTCATTCCAAGTGCGGATGCCAGCTGGAATAGCGAGTGACTCCCGAATAGAGGGCGCCTCGAAAAAGGGCGTCACCACGGTCACGTCACCCTCAGCCGGGATGAGCGCCGCCGTCAGCCGCTCACTGCGCCACCATTGGACGCCCGTAAAATAAACAAGGCTAGACCCCGGCTCGACGAGCAGCGCGCCAATGCCCGCTTGCTGCATCAAGTGCTGCACCTTGGCGATCCGGGCTGCACGCTCTTCCTTGCTAATGGGCAATGCTTGGGCTGCAGTGTTGAGCGCGGCGCTGCCAGGTGCTGCCTTCGCCAAAGCCGGCGCAAGTGCCACACTCGCGGCAGACCCCAAAACCAATCGCCGTGAGAACATAAGCCCCTCCCCTTAATAGCGCAGAAAAGCGCGCCGCTCTTCAATCCAAGCCTTTTCATCGGGAATGGTCAGCGCGTCGAGATCGCCCGGCATGGCCGCTGCATCATCCACCCATTCCCGAAGCAAGGGGCTGCCATTGATCACGTCAATTGCCAGCACGTCATTGGTATATTCATATTTAAAGTCGGTGCCGCGCCAAATTTGATAGTCAGGGTAGAGCCGTCGAATGGCTTTGAAGCCTAAAGCCTGAACGCGCCATGGCCGGAACGCGCCATGGTCATAACCCGGGCCTTCCGCATGAATATGCACGCCGTTGCAGAGCTGGCCGACATGTTTGTGGAAGGTCGGTTCAAACCAGATATCCCGCAACTGGCACCCATGCAGCCAATCTGGCGCCAGCGCCTGCATTTCTGCGATCACAGCGCGGGCTTCAATATCGGGTGCACCAAAAATCTCGAGCGGACGGGTCGTCCCCCGCCCTTCCGACAGCGTCGCGCCTTCCACCATCACCGTGCCGGCATAAGCGCGGGCCATATTGATGTTGGGTGCATTGGGGCTGGGGTTAATCCAAACCCGATCCCCCAGCGGCCAGCCAAAGCCCGGCGCGGTGTGCGGATCATAATCGCCCATTTCGACGAAGCGATAGTCCACGTCCAATTTCAGATGGTGGATGAACCACAGGCCCAATTCCCCCATGGTCAGGCCATGGCGCATGGGCATGGGGCCGGCGCCCACAAAGCTCTCCCACCCCTCGCGCAGCGTCAGGCCCTCGACTGGGCGACCGGCGGGATTTGGCCGATCGAGCACCCAGACCGATTTTCCTTTGGCGGCGGCCGCTTCCAAAATGTAGCGCAAAGTTGTGATAAAGGTGTAAATTCGACATCCAAGATCTTGTAAATCAACAAGAATAACGTCGAAACTATCCAACATTTCATCCGTGGGCGCGCGCACTTCGCCATAGAGGCTAAAAATGGGAATGCCCAATTGCGGATCGATGAAATCAGGCGATTCCACCATATTATCTTGCTTATCACCGCGCAGGCCATGTTGCGGGCCAAAGGCGGACGACAGCTTGATTTCAGGACATTGGGCTAAGGCGTCCAGACTATGCGTCAAATTCTCCGTGACTGACGCAGGATGTGCCAAGAGCGCGACACAACGGCCCTGTAATTCTGCGCGGAGGCTTTGGTCCGCGAGCAGACGATCAATACCAAATTTCATAGTCTCTCCGCTGCCTTGAGTGAGAGGGCAAAGCAATCTTCATGATGAAAATCAGGTTTTTCCGGTGGATGGTTCAGCGCCCAATAGGCTTTGGCGCCGTCCGCGCCTTCAACCACGCAAGACAGGCCCAACTTCCAATCCGCGCTGACAAACTCTGCTGGCAGAAAGGCCAGATCAATCCGCGCTTCAAGCATAACTTGCCCCTGCCCGGGATGGACCGAAATAGATGGAGTTTTAGCGATAGCCGCCTCTGCCATGCCCTCCCGATAGTCCGCGAAGTGATAGGCCGCCCATTGACCGGAGGGGGAAAGATTAAACTCAAAATATGCCGCGCCTTGGCCTTTTAAAAAGAGTTCGCAGCACGTCATTTGCCACAAGCCATCGGTGCGCACGGGATTGGCAGGAGCTGGAATGCGCAAATCCCTATCAGGAGCCATAATCGCGTATTCCAACGTCAAAATACTCCCAGAAAGGCGGAGATCGACATTAATCGCACGCGCAATGCCCCCGCCGCCCGCGGGGTGCGGGCATAAAGTGCTGTGATGATGCCATGCCTTAGCCATAAAGCCGGATTGGCGCGTCAAGTCGCACTTGGCAAGCGCAGCCCTGCCTGCGCTCTTTTCAAAGCCAGCCATTTTCAATCGGCCACGGCCCTGCTAAGCGCCGCGCGAGACAAAAGAGACGATGATGACCGATTATCAATCAGACCTGCTACGTACCCTGTCTGACCGGGGCTATATCCACCAGATTACTGATGCCGAGGCGCTTGATAAACTGGCGAAAAGCCAGGTTGTGCCTGGCTATGTCGGATTTGATGCGACGGCACCCTCGCTCCATGTCGGCAACCTCGTCTCCGTCATGCTGCTGCGCCGTTTGCAACAGGCAGGGCATAAACCGATTGTGCTGTTGGGCGGCGGGACGACCAAGGTGGGTGATCCGTCTGGCAAAGATGAAGTCCGCAAGCTGCTCGATAATGACGGGATCAACGCCAATATCGCCTCAATCCGTCGCATTTTTGAACGCTTCCTGACCTTTGGCGATGGCCCGACTGATGCCATCATGGTCAACAATGCCGATTGGCTGGATAAGCTGGGCTATATTGATCTGCTGCGCGATGTGGGCCGCCATTTCACGATCAACCGGATGTTGACGTTCGATTCCGTGAAGCTGCGTCTGGATCGGGAACAGCCACTCACCTTCCTCGAATTCAATTACATGATCTTGCAAGCCTATGATTTCATGGAATTGTCGCGCCGTGCCGGCTGCCGCTTGCAAATGGGCGGATCAGACCAATGGGGCAATATTGTTAACGGGATTGAGCTGAGCCGCCGCGTCGACGCGGCAGAGCTTTACGGCGTCACGACCCCGCTCATCACGCGTGCCGACGGGCAGAAAATGGGCAAGTCCGTCTCTGGCGCGATCTGGCTGCATGAAGACCAGTTGTCGCATTATGATTATTGGCAGTTCTGGCGGAACACTGATGATCGCGATGTGGGTCGCTTCATGCGCCTCTTCACCGATCTGCCGCTGGATGAAATTGCGCGTTATGAGACGTTGGAAGGCAGCGAGATTAACACCGCGAAGGTCGCGCTGGCCAACGCCGCAACCGCATTATGCCGGGGCAAGGAGGCCGCAGAGGCCGCCGCAGAAACCGCGCGTAAAACCTTTGAAGAAGGCGTAGCGGGGGCAGACCTCCCGCGCCTGCCCGTGTCTGGCAGCATTGATATTCTCGATGCTCTGGTGGGCCTTGGCTTTGTCGGCTCGCGCGGCGAAGGCAAACGCAAGATCGCCGAAGGCGCGGTGAAGGTGGACGATGCCACGATTAGCGCGGCAGACATGGCGATTGCTGTGAGCGGCGAGACCAAAATCAGCCTCGGCAAGAAGCGTCACGGACTTTTGGTTGCGGCATAGGGCGGCACATCTCTATCAACCTTGAGGCTAATGGATCCCGAAACACGTTCGGGATGACGCAAAACTTGTCATGCTGAACTTGTTTCAGCATCCATGACCACGAAATCCCCGTTTTACCCCGCCTTAATCAACGCCACCGCGGCATCGCGTTCAAACAGATAAAGCGCAATCCGCGTGGCTTGGCCGCGAGGGCTATCCAGCCCGCCATCACGATCCACAAGCAGTCGCGCATCATCATTGGCGGCCGTAATCAACTCATTCACTTGTTCTGGTGATGCGAGGCGGAACGCTGCATCGCCTGATTGGCGCGTGCCAAGAATTTCGCCTGCCCCGCGCAACCGCAAATCTTCCTCCGCAATGCGAAAGCCATCATTAGTTTCGCGCATCAAGGCCAGCCGCGCGCGTGCCGTTTCACTTAATTTTTCGCCGCGCAGCAAAAGACAGACAGATTTTTGATCACCCCGCCCGACCCGGCCGCGCAATTGGTGCAATTGTGCCAAGCCAAAGCGTTCCGCTTCCTCAATAATCATGAGCGTCGCATTGGGCACATCCACGCCCACTTCAATCACCGTAGTGGCCACAAGCACGGACAGCGCGCCGCTAGCAAAGGCCGCCATGACAGCATCTTTCTCAGGCCCTTTCATCCGGCCATGGACAAGCCCAACTTTGCCAGGAAACACCTGTCGTAGCGCCTCGAACCGGGCTTCGGCTGCGGCACGCTCATTCGCTTCATTTTCCTCGACCAACGGGCACACCCAATAGGCCTGCCCGCCCCGCGCGATATGGCGAGAGAGCCCCCCCACGACTTCGTCCACCCGCTCAACTGACATGACGCGCGTATCAATGGGCTGGCGGCCCGGCGGCATTTCATCCAGCCGACTGACATCCATTTCGCCATAATTGGACAAAGTCAGCGTGCGTGGGATGGGCGTGGCTGTCATCACCAGCAGATGCGGCGGCGCTTCTGCCTTTTGCGTCAACATCAGCCGCTGCGCGACGCCAAAGCGATGCTGCTCATCAATCACTGCAAGGCCAAGTTTTTTATAGGAAACGCCTTCCTGAAAGATGGCATGGGTGCCAACCAGCAGATTGATGCTGCCATCGGCCAAGCCCATCAGTGTGGCCTCACGCGTGCGGCCTTTGTCACGCCCAGTGAGAATGGCAATATTAATGGGTAGGCCCGCCAATTGGCGTTGCAGCGTTTCAAAATGCTGGCGCGCCAGAATTTCCGTTGGCGCAAGCATAGCGGCCTGACTGCCCGCTTCAATTGCCATGAGCATAGCGTGGAGCGCAACCATCGTCTTGCCTGCCCCCACATCGCCTTGCAGCAGCCGGACCATGGGCGTGGGCTGAACCAAATCCCCCTCAATCTCTCGGATGGTGCGCGCTTGGGCCCCTGTCAGGCTATAGGGCAGTTTCAACATGGCGCGCAGATGCCCATCACCTGCCAAAGGCACACCTCGGCGGCGGCGCGACGAGGCACGCACCAGCATAAGCGCCAATTGATTGGCAAACACCTCATCATAGGCCAGTCGCGTGCGGGCTGTGACATTTGCTGGATCCGCGTGAATGGCGGCAAGCGCGTCTTGCCAGCTGGGCCAGCCCCGCTGCGCCAATAAGCTGGGCTCAATCCATTCCGGCAACTTAGGTGCGCGTTCCAGCGCTTGGGCTACCAATTGCTGTAATCGCCGCCCTGTCAGCCCGTCAGACAGCGGATAGATCGGCTCGCGCTCCGGCAGGCTATCTGCTTCATCTAGCTTTAACACATAGTCGGGGTGAACCATTTGCAGCTCTTGCCCATAGCTTTCGAGCTTACCCGACACACGGCGGGGTTCACCCAGCGGCAATTGCTTCTTCGCCCAGCCCGGATTTCCGCCAAAATAGACCAGCGCAATCATATTGCCGGCTTTATCTTGCGCCCAAATGCGGAACGGCCCGCGCCCGCCGCTGGCGCGATAATCAATCGGCGTCAGCTCAACAGACACAACCCGGCCGGCATAAGCGGCATCAAGGGCCTCAATTGGAATGCGATCCACATGGCCCACGGGCAGGTGAAAGAGAATATCCACCAGCTTTTCGAGGCCAAGCCGCTCCACCGGGCGCGCCAATTGCGGCCCTATACCTTTGAGGGCCGTCACTTCGGCAAAGATCGGGTTGAGAAGTTCTGGTCGCATGGCTATTCCACCCCCTCTTACCTCAGCCGACTGGCACGTCAAAATGCCTGTCGGCCAATTGGCGTTGGACCCATGGACCAAGAAGCAAGATTGAAGCGATTGAAATTCCGGGCGTGGCACCGTGGCACGCGCGAGGCGGATTATATGATCGGCGGTTTTTTCGATGCCTATGGCGCGACATGGACAGATGCCGAGATGGATTGGTTCGAGGCGCTTTTGGAAGAACAGGATGTAGACATCATGGGCTGGGGCTTGGGCTCAATCCCCGTGCCGCCCCAATGGCAAGGCCCCATGATGGACGCCTTTTGTAAGCTGGACTTTATCCGGATCCCTAAGTGATTGCTCTTAGCCGCATCTTGAAATCAACTACTCCGCTGACTTTGGCGGGGGCACCAGCCGGGTTTCTGCCTTGGCTCATGACGGACCTTGCCCGCGCGGCAGAGGCACGGGCCGTCTTTATCGCGTCGGATGAAGTTTCGATGCGGGCGCTTGCCGATACTGCGGCTTGGTTTGCGCCCGAAGTTGAGGTGCTGACCTTCCCGGCATGGGATTGCTTGCCTTATGATCGGGCCTCGCCCTCACTGCGCGTAACATCTGAACGCTTGGCGACATTGGCTTCGCTGCAACGACGGAGCGATAAGCCTCAGCTGGTTATCACAACTGCCAATGCCGCCTCTCAGCGCGTTTTATCGCCCTTTCGCATCCGACAATTGACGGCGCATCTTGCCCCCGGCGCACGCATTGACCGCGATCGGCTGGCAGAGATGCTGCAGGCCAATGGCTATGTCCGCACGGATACCGTGGCCGATGCCGGGGAATTCGCCGTGCGTGGCGGCTTGGTTGATCTTTATCCATCAGGGCTGCCCCACGCCTTAAGGCTCGATTTCTTTGGGGATGAGATTGAAAGCGTCCGCAGCTTTGACCCCGCAGATCAGCGCACCATTGGCCGCATGGATGAAGGCTTTACTCTCCTCCCCGCCTCAGAAGCTTTGCTGGATGAAGAGGGAATTAAGCGGTTTCGCACCCGCTATCGCGACCTATTCGGCGCCACCGCAACGGGCGATCCTTTGTATCAGGCCGTTTCCGAAGGGCGGCGCTTGGCGGGCATGGACCATTGGCTGCCGCTGATTGAAGATAAGCTTGCCACGCTGTTTGACCATTTGGGCGAAGCGCCGCTGGTCATTCGTGAACTGGGCGTCGAAAGCGCGATGGGCAGCCGCTTTGAAGCGATTACAGACTATTATGGAAACCGCGAACGCGCCCAGTCCGCCGAACCCGGCAGCTATCGCCCGCTTAAGCCAGACACGCTGTATCTGAGCGAACAGCAATGGGCCGCAGCACTTGCTGATCTGCCTGTGCATCTGGCAACGCCTTTTCATGAGCCGCCATCTGATAGCGTGATTGATTTTGGCATTGATGGTCCGCGTGATTTCGCGCCGGAACGCACAAAGGGTGATAATGTCTATGATGCGCTGGCAGGCCATGCTGCAGGCTTGGCGCATAATGACCGGGGCATGGTGCTGGCCTGCTACTCACGCGGCTCACGAGAGCGGCTGACGGGCCTATTGGCAGATCATGGCATGGCACAAGCCGTGCAGCTCGAAAGCTGGCAAGAAGCCCAAGGCTATATTGGCGCACCGCGCACGAAAAAGAGCGAAATTCGCATTGCGCTGGTTGTTGTACCGCTAGAGCATGGCTTTACCACGCCCAATCTGGCGCTGCTGACCGAGCAGGACGTGCTGGGGGATCGGCTGGTTCGCCGCGCCAAGCGCAAGAAATCCGCTGATGCCTTTATGGCAGAATTGGCGACGCTGTCGCCCGGTGATCTGGTCGTCCATGTCGAACACGGCATTGGGCGCCATGAGGGGCTCACCCAAATCCCCGTATCGCAAGCACCGCATGATTGTGTGGCGTTAAGCTATGCGGGCGGTGACAAGCTTTATGTCCCTGTTGAGAATATCGATGTTCTCTCCCGCTATGGCAGCGAGAGCGAAGGCGTGGCGCTTGACCGGCTGGGCGGTGAAGCATGGCAACGCCGCCGCGCCAAAATGCGCGAGCGCATCCGCGAGATAGCTGGTGAACTCATCGCTACCGCAGCCAAACGTGCCCTGCGCCCCGGCGAAATTGCAGAGGCGGACCCAAGTGCTTACCCCGCTTTTGTCAATCGCTTCCCCTATCAAGAAACAGATGACCAAGAGCGCGCCATTGGCGATGTGATTGAAGACTTAGCCGCTGGCAAACCAATGGACCGGCTGGTGGTGGGCGATGTGGGCTTTGGCAAAACCGAAGTTGCTTTGCGCGCCGCCTTCATTGCAGCGTTATCAGGTCTACAAGTGGCCTTGGTCTGCCCCACAACTCTGCTTGCGCGCCAGCATTTTCAGAATTTTGTGGAGCGGTTCCAAGGCTTTCCTTTGCAAATTGGACGGCTTTCCCGGCTTGTGCCAGCCACTGAAGCCAAGGCAACGCGCGAGGCGCTGGCAGAAGGGCGGCTTGATATTGTTATTGGCACTCATGCCCTTTTGTCGAAGGGCGTGGAATTTAAAAAGCTGGGCCTTGTGATTGTGGATGAGGAACAGCGTTTTGGCGTTGTCCATAAGGAAAAGCTGAAAGCCCTAAAGGCGGATGTCCATGTGCTGACACTGACCGCCACCCCCATTCCGCGTACGTTACAAATGGCAATGTCTGGTCTGCGGGAATTGTCCGTTATCCAAACCCCGCCGGTCGACCGGCTGGCCGTGCGCACCTATGTGATGCCATGGGACAAAGTCGTGATGCGCGAGGCTTTGCTGCGCGAACATTATCGCGGCGGGCAAAGTTTCTTCGTCACGCCCCGCATTGCCGACCTGCCTGATATTGAAGAATTTCTGCGCACTGAGGTGCCTGAGGTCAAATATGTCATTGCGCACGGCCAAATGGTGCCCAGCGAGGTAGAAGAGCGAATGTCCGCCTTTTACGACAAAAAATATGATGTGCTGGTGTCCACCACCATCATTGAAAGCGGCATTGATATTCCCAGTGCCAACACGCTGATCGTTAATCGCGCGGATCGCTTTGGCTTGGCGCAGCTCTATCAGCTACGCGGCCGCGTGGGGCGTGCCAAAACCCGCGCTTATGCCTATTTGACAACGGCGCCCAACCGGATGCTGACTGATACCGCGGAAAAGCGGCTCAAAGTCTTGTCCGACCTAGATAGCTTAGGCGCGGGCTTCCAGTTGGCGAGCCATGATCTGGATATTCGGGGTGCGGGCAATTTGCTGGGCGACGAACAGTCTGGCCATATCCGCGAAGTCGGCTTTGAGCTGTATCAATCCATGCTTGAAGAAGCGATTATGGACGCCAAGGCCGGTGGCCTGCGCGAAGACAATGTCCGCGATCTCTCTCCGCAAATTACCGTGGATGCGCCGGTGCTTATCCCCGAAGACTATGTGCCGGACTTGGATTTGCGCATGGGCCTATACCGTCGCCTGAACGAACTGGCCGGCGTGCCCGAAATTGAAGCTTTTGGCGCGGAAATGATTGATCGCTTTGGGCCTCTGCCAGAGCCGACAGAGAATTTGCTGACGCTGATTCAAATTAAGTTGAACGCGCGGGCTGCCTATATCTCCAAAATTGATGTGGGGCCGCGCGGTGCGTTGGTATCGTTCTGGAATGATAAATTTCCGAAGCCCGAAGGATTGCTCGCTTATGTGGCCCGGCTTGGTGAGACGGCGAAGCTGCGTCCAGATATGAAGCTGAGTATCTCACGCGCATGGGCGGATCCCAAGGCACGGCTTAATGGCATTCTGCAATTGTCGCGCGGGTTGGCGAAGGTTGCCGGTTAAGCGCCCGCAAATCGGCGGCGGAGCAGCGGCTTGGTGAGCAGCAGGCCCACGAAAAAACCGCCAATATGCGCGGCAATTGCAATGCTATAGCCAGATGCAGCACCCGCAAAGCCGATCATCCATTGCACGCCCGTCCAGCCTGCCGCCAGCCATAGCGCGCGCACCCATTCAGCGGGAATCGGCCCAAAGGCCCGAGCCTCGCTTTGGCTGAACATCATCGCATAAGCGCCAAGAATGGCTGAAATAGCCCCACTGGCACCAATCATGGGCTGATCTTGCCCTAAATTGACCAGCAAATGGGTGGCAGCAGATGCATAGGCCCCAACGACATACAGGATGATAAGGCCCCACGCCCCCAACACGCGCTCCACAATGCGACCACAATACCAAAAGGTAATCAGGTTCATCGACAAATGAAGCAAATCGCCATGCACCAAGGTGGCAGACAAAGGCGTTAAGAACCGGGGAATGACATCAAGCCCGGGCACTTCTGCCGCAAAGCGCGCGGGAACAAAGCCCGCCGTCATGGCGACGGGCTCTAACGGTATGAACAGATATTGAAAGCCCCAAACCAGAGCTGTGATGATCGCAACACTCCGCGTCACATGGCCAGAGGCCGAGGCGCGCATGTTTAGATGAACTCGACCTTGGCGACCTGATAATATTTATCACCCGAAGGCACGGTCACTTCGATTTCATCATCGACATTGCGGCCAATCAACGCTTTGCCCAGTGGCGAATTATAAGAAATCCGACCAGCTTTTGCGTCAGCTTCCACTTGGCCGACGATCTGATAGCGAATTTCCTTATCATCCTCATCAAGCAGCGTAACCGTTGCACCGAACATCACCTTGTCGCCAGACAAGGTCTTAGGATCGATGATTTGAGCACGGGCCAATTGGTCCTCAATATGCGCAATCGTGGCTTCAACCTGCCCTTGCCGCTCTTTAGCGGCATGATATTCCGCATTTTCCGAAAGATCGCCATGGGCGCGCGCTTCTTCAATCGCGTCCACAATCAAGGGACGCTCTTCCTTCAAGCGCTGCAATTCGGCTTCCAGCTTGCGGAAGCCTTCTTCGAGCATCGGAACCTTGTCAGTCGAAGCCATGTGGCCTGTCCTTTACCTGTCAGCGTCAAAAACTTTACCCCGGCGGCTCCGGTTAGGGAAGCCACCCGCACACTCATCTAAGATGGGGGGTCTATCGTGCGTTTGATGAATGATAAGACTGCAAGGGCCGGACTTCAAGATTTCTATCACGCAGTGCAACAATTGCCTGTGCAGCAGCAACCGATCCTGTGGCCGTGGTGAAGTATGGCACCTTGCCCATCAACGCAGAACGGCGGATATCTTCCGAATCCTTCAGGCTCTGCCAACCTTCGGTTGTGTTAAAGATCAGCGCAATTTCGCCGTCCTTAATCTTATCAACAATATGCGGACGGCCCTGGGCGACTTTATTAACGCGCTCTACGGTAATCCCCTCACGTGCGAGGTAATCCGCGGTGCCACTGGTCGCGCAAATGGCAAAGCCCAAATCCTGCGCTTGGCGCACCGCCGGCAGGATGATGGGTTTATCGCTGTCCTTCACAGATACGAACAGCTTGCCCGACTGGGGCAGATGCACGCCGCTACCCAACTGCGCCTTGGCAAAGGCCGTTGCAAAATCTTGGTCAATGCCCATGACTTCGCCAGTGGACTTCATTTCCGGTGACAGGACCGGATCGACCCCCGGGAAGCGCGCAAAGGGGAACACCGCTTCTTTGACTGCAATATAATCAACGTCGAGGTTGATTGGCGGCAGATTTTTCAGCTTTTCACCGGCCATCACGCGCGCGGCGATCTTGGCAATGGGCGCGCCAATGGCTTTGGCGACAAAGGGCACCGTCCGGCTGGCGCGCGGGTTGACCTCAATCAGGTAAACCTCACCATCCTTCACTGCGAACTGCACGTTCATCAGGCCACGCACCTGCAAGGCACGCGCCAAAGCTTCGGCCTGACGGCGGATCTCATCCACGACATTCTTGGGTAGGCTATAGGGCGGCAAGGTGCACGCACTATCGCCCGAATGGACCCCTGCCTCTTCGATGTGCTGCAAAATCCCCGCGACAACAACGTCATCGCCATCGGCAATGGCATCGACATCAACTTCTGTCGCATCGCGCAAATAGCTGTCAATCAGAACCGGGCTATCGCCTGACACGATCACGGCCGTCTGAATGTAGTTTTCCAGCTGCGCCTGCGTATCGACAATTTCCATCGCACGACCACCCAGCACATAGCTCGGGCGCATCAGCACGGGATAGCCAATTTGCTCCGCCACAGCGATGGCTTCTTCCCGGCTGCGGGCAATGCCATTGGCCGGTTGTTTCAGGCCGAGCTTGTTGACGAGTGCGGCAAAACGCTCGCGGTCTTCCGCCAAATCAATAGCATCAGGCGACGTGCCAAGAATGGGGATGCCCGCCTCTTCCAGCGCACGCGCAAGATTAAGCGGCGTTTGTCCGCCAAACTGCACAATCACGCCCTTCAGCTTGCCCCGCTGCTGCTCCACATGCAGGATTTCCAGCACATCTTCAGCGGTCAGTGGCTCAAAATAGAGGCGGTCTGATGTGTCATAATCAGTCGATACCGTTTCCGGGTTGCAGTTGACCATGATGGTCTCGTAACCGGCATCTTCCAGTGCGAAACAGGCGTGGCAGCAGCAATAATCAAACTCAATGCCTTGCCCAATGCGGTTCGGCCCGCCGCCCAGAATGACAATCTTTTCACGATCTGATGGCTGGGCTTCACACTCCGGCGTACCAAAAGTCGGCGCTTCGTAAGTGGAATACATATAAGGCGTTTTCGCCTCGAACTCCGCCGCACAAGTATCAATGCGCTTAAAAACGGGGCGCACGCCAAGCTTGTGGCGCAGCGCACGCACTTCCTTTTCAGTGACGCCGCCAGTCATCGCCTTAATGGCATCATGCACAAGGCCTGATCCATGCGCGACCGCGCGCGACATGCCCGCCTTCACATGCGCGGATTGCAGCGCAAGATAGGCCAAACGCTTGTCAGAAAAGCCCATGGCCTTCAGGCGACGCAGCCCTTCGGCATCCTGCGGCAAGCCATTGGCCGCGACCTCATTTTCAGCCGCAACAATTTCAGCCAGCCGTTCTAGGAACCATGGGTCAAACTTCGCGACTGCGTTGACTTCCGCAACGGTCATCCCCTCGCGCAGCGCTTGGGCGGCGACCAGAAGGCGGTCCGGCGTCGCGCGCGACAAAGCGGCGACCAAATCATCACGCGATGCGCCTTTCAAGGCATCGACGAAGTTAAAGCCTGACAGGCCCGTTTCCAACCCGCGCAACGCCTTTTGCATCGATTCATGGATGTTGCGGCCAATAGCCATAACTTCGCCAACCGACTTCATCGCCGTGGACAGGATTGGCTCTGCACCCTTGAATTTTTCAAAGGCAAAACGCGGGATTTTGGTCACGACATAGTCAATTGTCGGCTCAAACGAGGCCGGCGTCGCGCCTGTGATGTCGTTATCAATTTCATCGAGCGTATAGCCCACCGCCAGCTTGGCGGCGACCTTGGCAATCGGGAAACCCGTCGCCTTGGAGGCCAGCGCAGACGAGCGCGAGACACGCGGGTTCATTTCGATAACAATCAGGCGGCCATCCTTGGGATTGACCGCGAACTGCACGTTCGACCCGCCAGTTTCGACGCCAATTTCGCGCAGCACCGCAATCGAAGCGTTGCGCATGATCTGATATTCTTTGTCGGTCAGCGTAAGCGCCGGGGCAACGGTGATGGAATCGCCCGTATGCACGCCCATCGGATCCACATTTTCGATCGAGCAGATGATGATGGCATTGTCGTTCCGATCGCGGACGACTTCCATCTCATATTCTTTCCAGCCGAGCAGCGATTCCTCGATCAGCACCTCGGTGGTCGGCGAAGCATCTAGCCCGCCCGTCACGATCTGGATGAACTCTTCACGGTTATAGGCCACACCGCCGCCGGTTCCGCCCATTGTAAAGCTTGGGCGAATGATTGACGGAAGGCCCGTGCGCTCCAAAACCTCAAGCGCTTCTTCCAAGCTATGTGCAATGCCCGAGCGCGCCGATTCCAGCCCAATCTTGTCCATCGCATTGCGGAACTTGATACGATCCTCAGCCTTATCAATGGCTTCGGCATCGGCGCCAATCATCTTGACGCCATATTTATCCAACGTGCCATCATGAAACAGTGCCAGCGCCGTATTCAGCGCGGTCTGCCCGCCCATAGTCGGCAGAACTGCATCGGGGCGTTCTTTTTCAATGATTTTCGCGACAATCTCGGGCGTGATCGGCTCAACATAAGTCGCGTCCGCCAATTCCGGATCGGTCATGATCGTCGCCGGGTTCGAATTGACGAGGACGATGCGATAGCCCTCTTCCTTCAGCGCCTTGATCGCCTGTGTGCCGGAATAATCAAACTCGCACGCCTGACCGATGACAATCGGGCCAGCGCCAATGACGAGGATGGACGAAATGTCTGTTCTTTTTGGCATTATTTGCTTCCCATCATCCCGACAAATTTTTCGAACAGATAATGGCTGTCCTGCGGGCCGGGTGAGGCTTCGGGGTGGTATTGGACGCTAAAGGCAGGCTGATCCGTCAGTTCAAAGCCGCAATTAGAGCCATCAAATAGCGAGATGTGCGTGGCGCGCGCATTGGCGGGCAGTGTGTCTGCATCCACAGCAAAGCCATGGTTCATGCTGGTGATTTCCACTCGCCCATCATCAAGCCGCTTCACCGGGTGGTTGGCCCCGCGATGGCCCTGGTGCATCTTTTCCGTCTTGGCACCGACAGCTAGGCCCAGCATCTGATGGCCTAAGCAGATGCCGAACAGCGGCTTTTTCGTCTCAAGCCATTGGCGGATGACAGGCACGGCATATTCGCCAGTCGCTGCCGGATCGCCCGGGCCGTTCGAGAGGAACAGGCCATCTGGGTTGTGCGCGAGAATATCGTCAAAGCTGGCAGTTGCGGGCACAACAGTCACTTGCGCGCCAGCATCTACCAAATTGCGGAGAATGTTGCGCTTCACGCCATAATCAATCGCGACCACGCGCGGGCCATTGGCGTTTGCGCTGTTGACGGCATAGCCATCTTTCAGCGTCCACAGCCCATCAGCCCAGCCATAGCTTTGCAGCGTGCTGACATCCTTGGCAAGATCCATCCCCTCAAGCCCCGGCCAACCGCGCGCTTGCGAGAGGAGCGCTGCGAGATCAAACTGCCCTTTGGCATTATGCGCAATCACTGCATTGGGCGCACCCTTGAGGCGGATCAGCCGCGTCAAAGCCCGCGTATCAATGCCAGACAGACCGATCCGACCATTTTGCACCATCCACTGCACAAAATGCTGCGTGTTCCGGAAGTTCGACGGGTCCGTCACATCCTGACGGACAATACATCCCAGCGCGTGCGGGTTGGTCGCCTCAATGTCTTCGGCATTGGTGCCGACATTACCAATATGCGGGAAGGTAAAGTTGATGATCTGCCCGGCATAGCTTGGGTCCGTCATCACTTCCTGATAGCCCGTCATTGCCGTGTTGAAGCAGACTTCGCCGACGGCTGCGCCTTCTGCGCCAAAGCCCCTGCCCCACAGAACATCGCCAGACGCTAAAACCAGAACGCCTGTCGCTCCGTTGGGCGCGCGCGTGCTGGTGAGGTCGGCCATGATGGGGCGCTCCTTAAAAAGAGATTTTTTGACGATGTCGCTAAGGCACCCCCGCTAGAGATGGGGGCGGCCAGCGTCAATCTATTAAAAACGCTTTTCCCCAGCTAAGAGCAAAACTTTCCCATGTTTGAGAGACGACTATGATTCGCGACGATCTAAAGGCCGCGCTGGTAGAGGCCATGAAGGGCGGAGATAAGCCAAAAACGGCAACAATCCGGCTCATCCAAGCTGCTATTAAAAACCGCGATATCGAAGCGCGCACGGGCAAGGCCCCCAGCGATGATGATGTGCTGGTGACTGAAGTGTTGCAGAAAATGGTCAAACAGCGCCGCGAATCGATTGATTTGTACACCAAAGGCGGTCGCCCTGAGCTGGCGGATGCCGAAGCAGCCGAAGTGGCGATTATCGAAATGTTCCTGCCGCAACAAATGAGCGAAGCTGAAACCACAGCTGCGATTGAAGCCATCAAGGCGGAACTGGGCGCGACCAGCGTGAAAGATATGGGCCGCGTGATGGCAGAGCTGAAGGACCGCCATGCCGCGAATTTGGATATGTCCAAAGCCAGCGCGCTGGTGAAGGCAGCACTGAGCTGAGTTAAAAAGCCCCTCCCTTCCAAGGGAGGGGTTGGGGTGGGTGAATGGCGCGCAGAATTGAGGCCGAGAAAGGATCATTTGCGCGCCAAATGCGCCGCCAACCAACAGAAGCCGAGAAACAACTATGGCGGCATCTGTCCAACAGTCAGTTGGGGGGCCATAAATTTCGGCGACAGTCCGTGATCGGGAGCTTCATTGTCGATTTCTGCTGCCCCAAGACCGGCCTGATAATCGAAGTTGACGGCGACACGCATGTTGATGAGGATGCAGACCGTATCCGCAGCCAGGCATTGGAACAAATGGGCTATTTTGTGATCCGCTTTACCAACCAAGATGTGATCCAGAATATCCAAGGTGTCCTCGCCCGGATTTTGGAGGTTGCAGCGCGCCTGCCTGACCGCCGCTATACACCCTCCCCAACCCCTCCCTTGGAAGGGAGGGGCTTCGAACAATGACTCTCACTCCCGCATGGCTGGATGAACTGCGTGCGCGCACGCAATTGTCGACACTTGTCGCGCGCACAGTGAAGATCACCAAAGCAGGCCGCGAATATAAGGGCTGCTGCCCCTTCCATAATGAGAAGACGCCCAGCTTTTACGTCAATGACGAAAAGGGCTTTTACCACTGCTTTGGGTGTAGCGCGCATGGCGATGCCATTCGCTGGATGACGGACCATCGCGGCTTGCCTTTCATGGATGCGGTGAAGGAATTGGCTGATGCGGCAGGGCTTGAGGTTCCAGCCGCCGATCCGCAGGCACGCGAACGCACGGAGCGGGCCAATTCGCTTTATGATGTCATGCAGGCCGCAGCGGACTGGTTTACCGAACAGCTCAATGGCGTCGAAGGCGCTGAGGCGCGCGCCTATATCAGCAAGCGTGGGTTGCGGGCAGACACGGTTAAAGGCTTTGGCCTTGGCTATGCGCCCGATGCCAAAACCAAGTTGAAAACCGCCCTCGCCCGCTTTGGCGAGGATAAGCTGATTGAGGCTGGCCTTCTGATCAAAGTGGATGAGAAGGACAGCTATGATCGGTTTCGTGGCCGGCTGATGATCCCCATTCGCGATGCGCGGGGGCGCGTTATTGCCTTTGGCGGGCGGATTTTGGCGCAAGGCGAACCGAAATATCTCAATTCCCCTGATACGCCGCTCTTTGATAAAGGCCGTACACTCTACAATCTGGATCGTGCCGCATCTGCCAGCCGAAAATCGGATCGGGTTCTGGTCGTTGAGGGCTATATGGATGTCATCGCCCTTGCCCAAGCGGGGATTGATGAGGCTGTTGCCCCCTTGGGCACTGCGCTGACCGAACATCAAATTGCCCGGCTCTGGCGGATGAGTGCGCAGCCAATTTTGTGTTTCGATGGCGATAGCGCGGGGCAAAAGGCCGCTATTCGCGCCATTGGTCGAGCTTTGCCGGGCCTGGCCCCGGCCCAATCGCTCCGCTTTGTAACGCTGCCACAGGGCCAAGACCCGGATGATGTTGTCAAATCAGGCGGAAGAACCGCCATGGAGACAATTTTATCAGCCGCAGAGCCCTTAGTGGAACGATTGTGGCGGCATGAGCTGGACGCTGAACCACTGACCACGCCCGAAGCCAAGGCAGGTCTGCGTCAGCGACTGCGCAATCATGCCCAAGCCATTGCCGATCCCAATGTGCGTGACCAGTATCAGCTCGAATTCCAGCAGCGCTTTGATGCCACCTTCCGTCCACAAGGCCAGCAACGCGCGCCCTATGCCAATCGCGCGCCGCTGCGTGGCGGCCAAAAAGGGCGGTTTCCCGTGTATGAGGCCCCGCCCGGCGGCACAGCACGCAAGATTAGCGGGCAAGGTGTTGATGGGCTTTATGTCCGCGCAATTCTAACTGGGCTCGTCCTTCACCCGACAATGATTTTGGCCTGTGCCGAGGCGCTGGCCGCCCTTCCCATCGCAGATACGGACTTGAGCAATCTGCGGAACATTTTCCTTGATGCGGCATATGATCATGCTGCGCTTGATTCTCAATTGTTGATCACCATATGCGAAGAACGTGGTTTCGGCGCACTTGCGGCACAGCTGGTCGATGCGAATGGGCTTGCCTTTTCCTTCACGCGGCGGCAGTCGGATGCCGAACTCGCCCGGAGGGACTTGGGCATGGCGATCGAAGCGCTGGCAGCGCGTCCAGAATTGGACGCGGCACTGGAAGCTGCTACGGCCCGCCTTGCCGAAAACTGGGATGAATTGGGGTTTGCCGAACAAATGCGCCTCCAACAGGCGCGTCGGGAAGCCGATGCAAAGCTCGCATCTCTGGCGGAACGCGCCAGTGATGGGGAATGAAGAAGGGTATATCGGGTCACATGGCCAAGACTGACACTGCCGACGCGATGGACAAGGATGGCGCCGACGCGCCGTTGATCGACCTCAACGAAGCCTCAGTTAAAAAGCTGATCGCCCGTGCCAAAAAGCGCGGCTACATCACCTATGATGAGCTGAACGAGGCACTGCCGCAAGATCAGATGTCGTCTGAGCAGATTGAAGACGTCATGGCGGCCATCAACGACATGGGCGTCAACATCGTCGAAAATGACGAAGCTGGCGAAGATGGCGAAGAGGCTGAGCCCGAAGAAGATATTGAAGCCGTTGATGCTGCCGATCCGCTCGGCGCGCCGCAGGTTGAAAAGAAAAAGGAAACTGTTGATCGCACGGACGACCCCGTCCGCATGTATCTGCGCGAAATGGGCGCGGTCGAGCTTTTGAGCCGCGAAGGCGAAATTGCGATTGCCAAGCGCATTGAGGCAGGCCGCGACACAATGATTTTGGGCCTGTGTGAAAGCCCGATTACCTTTAACGCGATTATCGACTGGTCGACCGCCTTGAACGAAGGCACGATGCAGCTGCGCGAAATCCTTGATCTGGAAGCCATGCTCTCCAAGGGCCCTGCCCCCGAAGCGCTGACCGATGAAGATGAAGGCGCCGATGGCGAAATCTCTGAAAAAACGGCTGGCCCTTCCTATAAGGAAGAAGAAGATGTGGCCGAAGAATCCTCGGATGATGAGGATGAAGATGGCCTGATTGAACGCCGCATGAAGGCGCAGGCGGACGATGATGATGAGGATAACACCCTCTCACTCGCCCAGATGGAAGAAACCTTAAAGCCTGAGGCTTTGGAGCGGTTTGCCCGCATCACCTCGCTTTATAAGAAATTCGCCAAGCTGCAGGGCCAGCGCATGGACGCGCTGTCGCTGAGCCAAGAATTCCCGGCGAACGAGGAAAAGAAATATCACAAGCTGCGTGAAGAGCTGACTGCCGAAGTGGAAAGCGTTCAGTTCCACAACAGCAAGATCGAATATCTGGTCGATCAGCTCTACAGCTATAACCGCCGCCTGACGGCGCTGGGCGGGCAGATGCTGCGCCTAGCAGAACGCCACCGCGTGCAACGCAAATCCTTCCTCGATAATTATATGGGGCATGAGCTGGATGAAAACTGGCTCGACACTGTAAAATCCATCGACAAGAAATGGGCTGCCTTTGCCGAGGCAGAAGGCGGCGCGGTTGAGCGCATCCGCACTGAAATTGCTGAAATTGCGCAAGCCACGGGCATGTCGCTGACCGAATTCCGCCGCATCGTGAACATGGTGCAAAAGGCCGAGCGGGAAGCGCGCATTGCGAAAAAGGAAATGGTGGAGGCCAATCTGCGCCTCGTGATTTCCATTGCCAAGAAATACACCAATCGCGGCCTGCAATTCTTGGACTTGATCCAAGAAGGCAATATCGGCCTGATGAAGGCGGTCGATAAATTTGAATATCGCCGCGGCTATAAATTCTCGACCTATGCCACATGGTGGATCCGTCAGGCGATCACGCGCTCCATTGCAGATCAGGCGCGCACCATCCGCATCCCCGTGCATATGATCGAAACGATTAATAAGCTGGTGCGCTGCAGCCGCCAGTTCCTGCACGAAACGGGCCGCGAACCGACCCCAGAGGAAATGGCAGAGCGCCTCTCCATGCCTTTGGAAAAGGTCCGCAAGGTGATGAAAATCGCCAAGGAGCCAATCTCGCTGGAAACGCCGATTGGCGATGAGGAAGATTCACATCTGGGTGACTTCATTGAAGACAAGAATGCCGTCATCCCCGTGGATGCCGCCATTCAGCAAAATCTGAAGGAAACTGTCACCCGCGTCCTCGCCTCGCTCACCCCGCGTGAAGAACGCGTGCTGCGCATGCGCTTTGGCATTGGCATGAACACCGACCACACACTGGAAGAAGTGGGCCAGCAGTTCAGCGTGACCCGCGAACGCATCCGCCAGATTGAGGCAAAGGCGCTCCGCAAGCTGAAGCATCCGAGCCGTAGCCGGAAAATGCGGAGTTTCTTGGATCAGTAAGGTCTGGGAAAGAGTGTTGGAGTTAAGGGAACGGGGCTGAGAGGCCCCGTTTTTTTTGGGTGCTTGGTTTTATTGGATCAAGCAGGCAAAGCAGCATAGCCAACCATGCACACTCGCCAGATTTTCAAACACACTATGATTTCTAAAAAAATTGTAATAATACGACTCCGAAGGTGACAGTCCGTTACCTTTGATGCCTTCTAGCGATCTGGGAGTAAGCGTAATGGAGATCGTCCTTCGATATGACGGGCCGGGGTTGGCAGCACACGATATCGACGCACTTGAGCTTGGAAAATCTTTAATAGCACTTTCAAATTTAATCCAAGAGAGTAATCGAAAATTTAATGGAGACGCAAATAAATTAAATATAATTGTAAATGCAGATATTAAACAAAACTGCTTTCAATTAATCATAAAGATAATAGAAATATACAATGATAATAGGGAATTATTTAGCAATATAAGTGTAGGTGAATTATCAAATTTATTGGGACTTACGAGAAATAGCTTATCTTTACTTCGAATATTAATTGAGTTAGGGGGAAATATAAGAAAGCGCCGCAGCGCCAAAAATGGCACTTCCGATTCAAAAAGTGCCGACATACCCTCACCCCAAATTCCTGATGACACACCCCCGAAAACACGCTTACTGCTCGAAGATCCCCGCATAGTTCGCTTAGCTCAGGATGCACTTCGACCAGGTTCTCTCAAGGGATACAACACAGTTGGGTTCTATGAAAAAACAGGTTCTCCCCTATTTGAAGCGTCCAGCGAAGAAGTGTTTGACGCACTTGAATTCACGGTTCCGCCTAGCTCCCATCTAGCTGAGGGCAATTCGGACGGCTCACAAAACAGCGCTGTAGGATATGCTTTGGTCAGAACGAGCCATTTTGAAGGCTCGGCAAAATGGAACCTAAAATGGCAAGGGCGTAAGATAAGTGTGAAAATGCCAGAAGAATTCCTAAAAAAATTCCAAAATAACGAGATCATTGTTGTCCCCAATACACAGCTATTAGTTAGAATTTGTCCTGTCCCCCAATTGGGACAACAAGGCATGCTGCCGGAACCCGAGGATTATGCGGTTGAAGAGGTACTCGACCTACAACACCCGCCAAATCCTTCCTTTCAGCCACCGCTATTTCCGTAGCCCCATAATCAAAAACAAAAAAAGCCCCGCATCGCTGCGGGGCTTCTTCGTTTCCGTCTCTGGAAAAGGCGTGGCGTTTAGGCCGCGTCTTCCAGATCTTCCGCGGTGAACACCGGGCCGCTGTCTTGGCCCTTGGCGCTGGTATCGCGGTCGACAAATTCGATGATTGCCATCGGGGCGGCGTCAGAGGCGCGGATGCCGGCCTTGATGACGCGGGTATAGCCGCCAGCGCGGTCCTTATACCGCTCGGCCAGAACGCTGAACAGCCTGACCAGCTGGGCATCATCCAACAGGCGGGCATGGGCCAGACGACGGTTGGACAGGCCACCCTTTTTCGCCAGCGTCACCAGCTTTTCAACATAGGGGCGAAGTTCCTTCGCCTTGGCGAGCGTGGTGGTGATTTGTTCGTGCTTGATCAACGCTGCCGACATGTTGCGGAAAAGCGCGATACGATGGGCCGATGTGCGTTGAAGCTTACGGCCGCCACTGCGGTGTCTCATGATACTTCCTTTCGTTCGTCAGGGGGCCGGATAAGGTACCCCTCGCCAGGCGGTGTTGGTTCAGGCCACCGCCCTTTGCCTGTTAGGCAGGTTGCCCTGCCCTTTGCTCTGTTTGGCCTGTCACGGGCGTAAATCCCGTGACGTCAGACGGCTTGGCGCCGCTGGCCGGCCTATCGCGTTCGCTTTTGCGAACCGCCGCGCTGCTGCGCTACGCGGCTCGCTCTGGCTTTACCCCAGCAACTCTTGCTCGAGCTTTTTGGCCATATCTTCAATGTTCTCGGGCGGCCATCCGGGGATGTCCATGCCGAGACGCAGGCCCATGGACGACAGCACTTCCTTGATTTCGTTCAAGGACTTGCGGCCGAAGTTCGGCGTGCGGAGCATTTCGGCTTCGGTCTTTTGAACCAGATCGCCGATATAGATGATGTTGTCGTTCTTGAGGCAGTTGGCCGAACGGACTGACAATTCCAGCTCGTCCACCTTCTTGAGCAAGAAGCGGTTGATCTGGTTGGTGTCGCCTGCGGCTTCCGGTGCGCTGGAGGGCGCGGCCATGCCAATCAGCTGCGACGATTGCGCCAGAGCTTCGTCGAAATGGACGAACAGCTGGAGCTGGTCTTGCAGGATGCGCGCGGCATAGGCAACGGCATCATCGGGCGTGACCGTGCCATCGGTTTCGATGGTCAGCGTCAGCTTGTCATAATCCAGTTCTTGGCCAACGCGGGTGTTTTCCACCTTATACGAGACCTGACGGACTGGCGAATAGAGCGCATCCACAGGAATAAGGCCAATGGGCGCATCCGCCGGGCGGTTGGCAGCAGCCGGGACATAGCCCTTGCCGGTATCAGCCGTCAGTTCCATGTTGAGCGTTGCGCCCTGATCGAGATGGCAAATGACCAGCTCAGGGTTCATCACTTCAATGTCACCCGAAACGGCGATATCGCCTGCCTTCACTTCTGCCGGGCCAGTGGCCGACAATTGGAGGCGCTTCGGGCCATCCCCCTGCATGCGCAGGGCAATTTGCTTTACGTTCAGAACAATGTCGGTCACGTCTTCACGAACGCCGGCAAGGCTCGAAAATTCGTGCAACACGTTTTCGATCTTGATCGACGTTACCGCTGCGCCCTGCAGCGAGGAAAGAAGCACACGGCGCAGCGCATTGCCCAGCGTCAGGCCAAAGCCACGCTCAAGCGGTTCGGCAACAAAGGTTGCCTTGCGCAGCGGATCGCCGCTGGTCTTCTTTTCCAGTGTGTCGGGCTTCTTCAGTTCCTGCCAGTTCTTAAGATTGACTGCCACGGTTTTCCCCTTGGGGTTGGGTGGGACGGCGCGTCCGCCGGCCACCGATTGAAACTCGAACAGACCAAGGCGCCAACCTGACGCCGAGGCCGAAACAGATTAGACGCGACGACGCTTAGACGGGCGCACGCCGTTGTGCGGGATCGACGTCACATCGCGGATCGCGGTGATCGTAAAGCCCACGGCCTGCAGCGCGCGAAGCGCCGATTCACGGCCCGAACCCGGGCCCTTCACTTCGACTTCCAGCGTACGGACGCCATGTTCGGCGGCCTTTTTGCCAGCATCTTCCGCGGCAACCTGGGCAGCATAGGGAGTCGATTTACGGCTGCCCTTAAAGCCCATCATGCCAGCAGACGACCAGGCAATGGCATTGCCCTGTGCGTCCGTGATGGTGATCATGGTGTTGTTGAAGCTAGCGTTCACGTGCGCGACGCCGGCGGTAATGTTCTTGCGCTCTCTACGACGAATGCGCTGAGGTTCGCGTGCCATAAGGAAATCCTGACTTTAAAAAACTAAGCTGTTGTGCCGGTTGGAGGTCGGCCTCCGGCGGAAAAGTAAAGATCAACCGTCCCCCGGACGGTTGCTGTTTACTTTTTCTTCCCAGCGATCGGCTTGGCCTTGCCCTTGCGGGTGCGCGCATTGGTGTGCGTGCGCTGCCCACGGACCGGCAGGCCCTTGCGGTGACGAAGGCCACGATAAGACGCAAGGTCCATCAGGCGCTTGATGTTCATCGATGTTTCACGACGAAGATCACCTTCCACCGTGTACTCGGCGTCGATCGTTTCGCGAATGTGCAGGACTTCCTGATCGGACAGGTCCTGAACGCGGCGCTCGGCAGCGATGTTCAGCTTGGTGACGATTTCCTTGGCTTTGGCCGGGCCAATGCCGTGGATATATTGCAGCGCGATCAAAACGCGCTTGTTGGTCGGGATGTTAACACCCGCAATACGTGCCATGAGTTACTTTCTCCTGCTCCACAGGCTAGCGGGCAAGGCCAGCCTATCTCGACGCTTTGAAACCCCTCAACGCAGAAACGCGACGAGCGCACAAAGGCGTCGCCGTGTGAACGGTGTCAAGAGATAGACTGTCTCTATATCCCTGAGATCAGGGTGTCAACAGGCGGCGAACACCCTATATAGAGGCCATAAGAGCTTTTTTTAGGAGATGATTGCCATGCGCCGCCTGCCCCTATTTGCCGCAACTCTTGCCGTGGCATTGACCACTGCGTCCCCTGCCCTTGCCGCGCTAAAACCCGGCGCCCCGGCCCCTGATTTTGCCACAACAGCTGCCAAAGCAGGTAAAACCTTTGATTTTTCGCTGTCGAAGCAGCTGAAAAAAGGCCCGGTTGTCCTCTATTTCTTCCCAGCAGCCTTTACCTCAGGTTGCACAGTTGAAGCCAATCAATTCGCCGAAGCAACGGATGAGTTTGCAAAATATGGCGCAACGGTGATTGGCATGTCAGCTGACCCCATTGATAAGCTCGCCAAATTTTCGACCAGCGAGTGCCGGAACAAATTTGCCGTCGCAACGGCCAGCTCATCCACCATTGCGGCTTATGATGCCAAGCTGGTTTTCGGCAAATCGAACCGCACGTCCTACTTGATCTCGCCTCAGGGCAAGATTGTCGCCGTACATTCTGACCTTGATTATCGCGAGCATGTGCCGTCCATGCTGAAGGCCGCAAAGGCCTGGGCTGGCAACAAGAAGTAAGCGGCCTGACTTAGGTGCTCCGGGCTTGACCCGGAGCCCAGTCCTCCAGCCGCCTAGGCTCCGGCTCGAGGCCGGCGCACAGGGCCGCTAATGTCACCCTGCCTTTTTGTAGCGGGCGCGGAATTCCGCTGCAAAGTTGGCAAATTCGCCCCGTGCAATGGCATCGCGCATGGCCGCCATAAGCTGCTGATAAAACCACAGATTATGCTCAGTCATCAGCATCGCCCCCAGCATCTCACCTGCTTTGACCAAATGGTGCAGATAGGCCTTGCTCCACTGCCCAGCCGGCGATGCCGGATCGAGCGGCGTTAAATCTTCCGCATATTTGGCATTGCGAATGTTCACCGGGCCATCCCAGCTAAAGGCTTGGCCATTTCGGCCAGAGCGGGTTGGCAGAACACAATCAAACATATCAACGCCGCGCTCTACTGCGCCCACTAGATCATCTGGCTTGCCAACACCCATCAGATAGCGGGGCCGATCCACTGGCAATTGATCGGGCGCGAAATCGAGCGTGGCGAACATCGCCTCCTGCCCTTCACCCACGGCCAACCCGCCAATGGCATAGCCATCAAAGCCAATCTCTTGCAGCGCTTCGGCAGAACGTTTGCGCAGGTCTTGATCCAGCGAGCCTTGCTGAATGCCAAACAGCGCCGCCCGCGCGGCATGCTCCCCGCCCGCATCAAAGGCATCGCGCGAGCGCTTGGCCCAGCGCATGGACATCAGCATGGACTTTTCAGCGACATCGCGGGGCACGCCATGTGCGGGGCATTCGTCGAACGCCATGACAATATCAGAGCCCAAGAGCCGCTGGATCTCCATGGATCGTTCGGGCGTCAGCATATGGCGCGATCCATCAATATGGCTCGCAAAGCGCACACCTTCTTCAGTGATTTTGCGTAAAGAGGCGAGGCTCATGACTTGATAGCCGCCACTATCCGTCAAAATCGGCCTATCCCATCCCATAAACTTATGGAGGCCGCCCAACCGGTCCATCCGCTCCGCCCCGGGACGCAACATGAGGTGATAGGTATTGCCGAGGATGATATCCGCCCCAATGGCGCGGACATCGGCTGGCTTCATGCCTTTCACTGTGGCGGCCGTGCCCACCGGCATAAAGGCTGGCGTGCGGATATCGCCGCGCATCATGCGGATCACACCCGTGCGGGCCTTGCCATCCGTTGCGGCAATCGAAAAATCAAAGCGTGGGGCAGTCATAAAGCGGGCCTATAGAGCGATCCGCCAATTTGCCAAGCCAAAGGCCATGGCGCGCGCGGTTTGACAGGCCCTGCCCGCTTATGGTCTGGACAGGGCAAGGCATAAGGAGAGGCGCATGGCAAATCTATTTGATCTGACGGGCAAGGTCGCACTGGTGACAGGCGGCAATGGCGGCATTGGCCTTGGCATGGCAGAAGGCCTCGCCCAACATGGTGCAACTGTCATCATCTGGGGCACCAATTCTGACAAGAACGCCGCAGCCGTTGCGCATCTCGCGCAATATGGCGGCACTGTCCGCGCCGCGCGGGTCGATGTATCAGACGAAGCGGCTGTCAAAGCCGCAATGGCCGACATCCTCACTGAATTTGGCCGAATTGATCAAGCCATTGCCAATGCCGGCATCGGCCAATCGCGCCGTGATATGTTCGATATCTCGTTGGAAGATTTCCAGAAACTGGAATCGATCAACGTCCATGGCGTCTTCTTCACACTGCGTGAGGCGGCCCGGCATATGATTGACCGGGACAAGGCTGGCGATGGCGGCGGATCTTTGGTGGGCATTGCCTCAACGGCGGCGGTGCATGGGGCGGCCCGCAATGAACATTATGGCGCCACCAAAGGCGCTGTGGTTTCCATGTGTCGCGCCATGGCCGTGGAGCTGGCCCGCCACAAAATCACCGTCAATTCCATTCTGCCCGGCTGGATCAAGTCTGACATGACGGCGGGCCTGCAAGCGATGGATAAGTTTAACGAACGCGTCATTGGCCGTGTGCCCATGGGTGGCTGGGGCGAGCCTGAGGATTTTGGCGGCATTGCCGTCTACCTCGCCAGCCGCGCCGCCCGCTTTCACACAGGCGACGCGCTGGTCATTGATGGCGGCTATACGATTTACTGATCTTTATTCCGCAGGCGTTGCCGCCGGTTTGATGAGCCGCGCGGCACCCCATTTCACGCATTCGACAAAGCCCGCAAAGAATAGGCCACCCGCCACAGTCGCCAATGCAAAGTCCACAAAATCGACTTTCAATTGCACCAAGGGCGCTGCCGCCACAGTGAGATAGAGCATTGCCGCCACGTTAAAGACCAAAGGCAAAGTAGCAATAATCTGCAAATAAATCGCCGCCAGCATGACGAGCAGGCCAATAACTGTGCCTTGCGGGCCCATCGCCTGTGTTAGAGCGACCACCTGCCATGACAGGGCAATTCCCATGACGGCGCCAGCCAGCGCCTGTGGCAGCTTCTTGATATCCAGCTGTTCCACATTGGCATAATGCCAGAGCATCAGAAAACCGCCAAACAGCGAGGTTTCCTGAAACAACCGCCCACCAATGATCGCCCAGCCAATAATCGCAATGGCAACAACGGCCACAATCCCCAGCCCCGCCAAAGGCGATGGCACTTCTGCCTGCGCAGCAGACGCCGCGCCTGTTTGTGCGTTAGACATATCCCCTCTCCTCGCCCGTCTGGATGCGGGCAGTGGAGAGGAGAGCGGATTTTGAGAAAGGGAGCAAGCGTATATGCTATACGGCTCGCGCCCGCACTAAATTCACGGGAGCAGTAAACTGCTATCCCCATAGCTATAGAACCGATACCCCTCGCGGATGGCATGGGCATAGACTGCCTGCATACGCTCCAGCCCCATTAATGCGCTCACCAGCATCATCAGGGTGGATTTGGGCAGATGGAAATTGGTCATCAGTCCGTCAACGGCTTTGAAGCGATAGCCGGGGGTGATGAAAATCGCGGTATCCCCCTCAAAGGGGCGAATGACATTGTCCTCTCCCGCCGCGCTTTCCAGCAGACGCAGCGAAGTTGTACCCACTGCAATCACACGGCCGCCACTTGCCCGCACGGCGTTCAACCGGTCTGCCGTTGCCGCATCAATCCGGCCCCATTCGGCGTGCATTTGATGATCGTTGGTATCATCCGCCTTTACGGGCAGGAAAGTGCCTGCGCCGACATGAAGCGTCAGCGTTTCATGCTGCACGCCGCGTGCGGCCAGCGCCGCCATCAGCTCAGGCGTAAAATGCAGCGCGGCCGTGGGCGCCGCCACGGCCCCCTTCTCGCGCGCGAACATGGTTTGGTAATCTTGCTGATCGCGCTCATCAATTGCACGGCGCGCGGCAATATAGGGCGGCAAGGGCATTGTCCCTGCGCGTTCGAGCAGAATTTCAACAGGCTCCTCGCCCTCAAAATGGAGAAGGAGGCTGCCATCGGCGCCGCGTTCGCCCACCAGCGCCGTGACGCCGCCCCCGAAAATGACTTGATCGCCCTCTTTCAGGCGCTTGGCGTTCTTCACAAAGGCCCGCCATGTGCGCAGCCCTTCGCGCTTGTGCAGAGTCGCCCCAATTTTGGCGTCGCCCCGCCGGCCCTCCAGCTGCGCGGGAATGACGCGGGTGTCATTGAACACCAGGCAATCCCCGGGGTTGAGGAGAGAGGGCAGATCCCGCACGATCTTATCCGCAAACACATCGCCCTGCACATGGAGCAATAGGGCGCTATCCCGCGGGGATGCTGGACGCAGGGCAATCAGCTCCTGCGGCAAATCAAAGTCAAAAAGGTCAACACGCATGGGGTGCGGTTAAAGTTTGGGCGCGCTGTCCGTCAACACAGGCTCTGGTTGAGGTGCAGCATCCGTTGCGGGCGCAGGTAGGGGCACACGCGGCGCATCTGGCCCATCCGCCTCAATCCATGCCTTTACAATGGTGGCCGGTGCCGCTGGCGGCTCGCCACGGGGCACCGCATCCACAAAAGACATGCCGCCCAGCAAACGACCAAAAACGGTATATTTGCCATCGAGCCGCATGACTGGCGAAAAGACAATGAAAAACTGGCTATTGGCGCTATCCGGGCTATCCGCGCGCGCCATAGAAACGGAACCGCGCAGATGCGGCAGATCATTAAATTCAGCCTTAATATCCGGCAGCGTGGACCCGCCCGTGCCATTGCCACGCGGATCGCCCGTTTGGGCCATAAAGCCCTCAATCACGCGGTGGAAGACCAAGCCATCGTAAAAACCAGCACGCGTCAACTGCTTGATCCGCGCCACATGGTTGGGCGCTTTATCAGGCCGCAGCTGAATGCGTACTGGCCCGCCAGTCGATAACTGCAGCACCCAGATATTTTCAGGTTCAGCTGCGGGAATGGTCGAGACGGGCGCGGCCATCGGCTTTTCCGCAGCGTGCGCAAGGCCCGAAAATCCCAGCAACATCGAAGCCGCAGCAATAAATTTCTTCACAAACACCTCAATCCTCGCCGCTTAATATGGCGGCACTTGGCTTAGCTGCAGATGAACAGATCACCCGCCACGCCGACCTGTTTCTTGAATGCGCGCCAGCACATCAGACTCTACTGCTGGCGTCACAAACTTGCTGATTTTGCCACCATAAATGCCAATTTCTTTCACCAGACGCGAGGCAATGGGCTGCAACGAGACATCGGCCATTAAAAAGACCGTCTCAATCCGGTCATTCAATTGCTGGTTCATCCCTGCCATCTGATATTCATATTCAAAATCCGCGACGGCACGCAGACCACGGATGATGACAGACGCCCCTTGGGCTTCCGCAAAGTTCATCAGCAGCGAGTCAAATCCCACCACATCAATGCCCGCACCAATAGTGGCCACTTCCCGCTTCACCATGGCAATGCGTTCATCATCCGAAAACATTGGCGATTTGCTGGCATTGGTGGTCACGCCCACAATCAACCGATCAACCAGCTTTGCGCCTCGGCGAATAATATCCATATGGCCCAGGGTAATCGGGTCAAAAGTGCCCGGATAAACACCGATGCGTTCTGCCATTACCGATCCCTTTCCACTGTGTAGCGCGCAATCGCCCGCAGCAAATCTGCTTCTGTGCCAAAACCATGGAGATGGGCAATCGCTTGATCGACCAAAAGATGCATTTGCGCCTTTGCGCGATCAATGCCCAGCAAGGACAGGAACGTCGCTTTACCCGCTTCAGCATCTTTTTGCAGGGCTTTGCCCGCAAGGTCTGCATCGCCTTCAGCATCGAGCACATCATCGGCAATCTGAAAGGCAAGGCCAATATCCCGCGCATAGCCGCGCAGCCCATTGCGCCCTTCAGGTGGCACCCGGCCCAAAATGGCGCCCGCTTCGAGGCAGAAAGAGATCAGCGCCCCTGTTTTCAACTGCTGCAAGCGCGTAACGGCTGGAAGATCAAACTCAATATCACCAGCCATCAAATCCATCATCTGTCCGCCCGCCATTCCAGCAGGGCCAGATGCACGGGCAATTTCCGCAATCAATTCTGATCGAACAAAGGGGTCTGGATGAGTCGCCTCATCGGCCAATATTTCAAAAGCCAGCGCATGAAGCGAATCCCCGGCCAACACTGCCGTTGCTTCATCAAATGCCTTATGCACTGTGGGTTTGCCCCGCCGCATATCATCATCATCCATGCACGGCATATCGTCATGGATCAGCGAATAGACATGAATGCATTCAATGGCTGTGCCAACGCGCAAAGCCGACTCTCGGCTCACATTGAAAAGCTGGGACGCGGCCAGAACGAGCAAAGGACGCAAACGCTTGCCGCCGCCAATAGCGGCATGGCGCATGGCTTCATAAAGGCGCGCACGGCCATCACTCGGGATTGGCAATAACAGATCAAAGCTGCGGTCAATATCCGCTGCGATATCCGCCAAGGCTGGCTTTAAGATGTCACCCCCACCCATTTAAGGGATCAGCCTGCATCAAAGGGCGTGGTGCCCGTCGGCGCGCCATCTGCCCCCAATGTGATTTTCTCAATGCGCGCCTGCGCATCTTTGAGCCGTGCTTCGCATTGGGTGCGCAAGGCTTCACCTTGAGTGTAGAGCGTAATGGATTCATCCAAGGCCGCTTCGCCGGATTCCAGCCGAGCGACAATCTCTTCAAGCCGCTTCAATGCTTGTTCAAAGCTTAATGCGGAAAGGTCCGTTTGATCGGTCATGTCCCTGCTTTGACGGGGCCGTTCGCAACGGTCAAGCGGGATACGAAATGCCCTAGGCCGCGTCAGCCGCAGCAGCGGCTACAATTGCCGCCCATCCTGCCTCATCTACGACTTCAATGCCCAGTTCCTGCGCCTTCTTTAGCTTTGATCCGGCACCTGGCCCGGCCACCAGCAAATCGGTTTTGGCAGACACAGACCCTGCCGTTTTGGCACCCAATGATTCGGCCTGCGCCTTGGCTTCATCGCGGCTCATGGTTTCAAGACTGCCCGTGAAAACAACAATCTTGCCCGATACAGCCGATGCCCGGACCGTATGAACGAAAGCCGGCGGTGAAACCTCAGCCAACAAATCATCCCACACAGCTTGATTGTGCGGCTCGTGAAAAAATTCCACCAAAGCCTCGGCCACAACAGGGCCAATGCCGTCCACTTGTGTCAAAACCGTCATGGCGTCGTCACTGGTGGCGGCAGCGCGCACAGCCTCAACAGTTCCAAAGGCCTTCAGCAAATCCTTCGCCGTCACGGCACCTACATGACGGATGCCTAATGCGAAAATAAGCCGAGCCGGGTCTGGCGCGCGCTTTGCCTCAATGGCTGCCAACAGGTTATCCACAGACTTATCCTGCCAGCCCTCCCGGCCAATAATCTCATTGCGGCGAGCCTTCAGCCGGAAAATATCAGCCGGGCTGTGCAGCCAGCCTAGCCCGAAAAATTCAACAATCGTCTTTTCGCCCAACCCATCTATGTCGAGCGCTGGCCGGCTCACAAAATGCTTCAATCGCTCAACACGTTGTGCAGGGCAGATAAGGCCACCGGTGCAGCGCACATCAACTTCGCCCTCTTCTGCCACAGCTTCAGACTGACATTCGGGGCAATGATCGGGGAAGTGATACTCCGCGCGCGCCTCGGCACGCGTGAGGTTGTCGACAATTTGCGGGATGACATCGCCTGCGCGTTGCACAACCACCCGGTCCCCCGGACGCACGCCCAACCGGGCAATTTCATCGCGATTGTGCAATGTAACGTTAGAGACGACCACACCTCCCACTGTCACGGGTGTCAGCCGGCCCACCGGGGTCAATTTGCCTGTGCGGCCCACTTGAATATCAATGGCTTCCAACGTGGTTTCGGCCCGTTCGGCTGGGAACTTATGCGCAATCGCCCAGCGCGGCGCCTTGGCAACAAAGCCCAGCCGCGCCTGCCAATCCAACCGGTCCACCTTGTAGACCACGCCATCAATATCAAAGGGCAGATCTGCACGGAGCGCTTCAATGGTTCGGTAATGCGCAAGAACTTCAACCGTACTGGTCAATCGCACAAAGCGCGGATCAACGGGGATGCCCCAACTCTCAATGGCTTTCATAACATCAAACTGGGTTTCACCCGGCAGATCAGATGTTTCGCCCCAACCATGCGCCAAAAAACGCAAAGGCCGTGCGGCTGTAACTGCCGGATCTTTCTGGCGCAGCGATCCAGCCGCCGCATTGCGTGGATTGGCAAAAAGCTTACTTGCTTCAGCTTCAGCTTTGGCATTCAGGGCGGCAAAATCAGCTTTTGCCATATAAACTTCGCCCCGCACTTCAAACACCTGCGGAATATTGCCGGAAATCAGTTGCGGGATATCAGCAATTGTGCGGACATTGGCCGTTACATCTTCGCCCACTTGGCCATCGCCCCGCGTGGCGGCAAGCACCAACCGACCCGCCTCATAGCGCAGCGAACATGACAGGCCGTCAATCTTAGGCTCCGCCGTGAGCGCAACGGGGGTATCCTCTGGCAAATTGAGGAAGCGCCGCACACGGCCGACAAAATCGTCCACGTCTTCATCGGAAAAGGCATTGTCGAGGCTAAGCATCGGCTTGGCGTGGGTCACCTTTGACAAATGGCTCGCTGGAGCTGCCCCCACCTGACGATTGGGGCTGTCCGCCCGCACCAAATGCGGGAACTGCGCCTCCAATGCGGTATTTTCGCGGATTAACGCATCATAATCTGCATCCGAAATCTCGGGAGAGTCGAGCGTGTGGTAAAGCTTGTTATGCTTTGCAATCTCGCGGGCCAGCCGCATCAGGCGATTTGCAGCTTCAGCTTCCGACAGATCAAACAGGCTGCTCATGCCGCCTCCAGCAGTCGTTCAGCTTGTGCGCGTGCCTCATCGGTCACCTGCGCGCCAGAGAGCATTCGGGCAATTTCCTCGCGCCGCTCCTGCGCATCCAATTGCCGCACGCTGGTACGCGTGACGGTGCCTTCAGACGCCTTCGCAATCAGCAAATGCGCCGCCCCGCGCGCCGCCACTTGCGGACTGTGCGTCACGACCAGCAATTGGGTGCGTTCCGCCAAACGGGCCAGCCTATCGCCAATAGCAGACGCCACAGCCCCGCCCACGCCACGATCAATTTCATCAAAAATCATCGTTCCCGCGGCCCCCACTTCCGCCAAAGCGACCTTCAGCGCGAGAATGAAGCGCGACAACTCTCCACCTGAAGCAATTTTGATAAGCGGAGCAAAGGGCGCGCCGGGGTTAGTGGAAACAAGAAATTCAACACGGTCCATGCCCGCCCCAGTCCATTGGGCGGACTCCAGTGGTTCAACTAAAGTCTGGAAACGTGCAGCGTCCAATTTCAACGGTGCCAGTTCCGCCGCTACCGCGGCATCAAGCCGTGCAGCTGCCGCCTGACGCTGGGCACTCAACGCGCGCGCGGACGCCTCATATTGGCGGCGCGCATCAGCCAAGGCTTGCTCTAGCTTGGCAAGGCCTCCTCCACCGGCCTCAATCGCCTCAAGCTTAGTCGACAACTCGGCCGTCAGCGCCGCGAGCTCATCGGGCTGAACGCGGTGCTTGCGCGCCAACGCCCGCAAATCAAACAAACGCGCTTCATCTGCTTCCAAAGCGGCGGGATCAAAAGAGAGCGCAATCGCTGCATCCCGCAGACGATCTTCAACGACATTGCCTTCCACAATTGCGCGATCAATCGCCGCAAGTGCCTCAGCCAAGGCTGGGTGGTCCCCCGATATGCGGTCCAAAATGCGCGCGGCTTGCCGTAATTGCGACAGGCCCCCATCCGCGCCTTCTACCAGCGCGGTAATTGCCTCAAGCTCAGCTGCAATCTTTTCGCCACGCTGCATCATCTGGCGCCGCGCGGCCAAGTCTTCTTCTTCGCCTGGCTGTGGGTCAAAAGCCTGTAATTCGGCGACTGAATGCGCCAGCCATTCCCGGTCGCGCTCAGCATCTGCAAGCGCCTGGCGCGCCACTTCCAATGCCGATTCCGCCGCCCGCCACGCACTATGGGCCGCGCGCACTGCCGTCACATCCGCGCGCGCAAAATTATCTAACAAATCGCGATGGCCGCGCGGATTAATCAAACCGCGATCATCATGCTGGCCGTGAATTTCGACCAAATGCCCACCCAATTCACGCAGCAGTGCGGCAGAGACAGGCTGATCATTGACATAGGCTTTGCTGCCGCCATCGGCCTTCACTGTGCGGCGGACAATCAGCTCTTCACCAACGCCAAGCTCCAAATCATTGGCGCGCAGCAGAGAAATAGCAGCATCTGGAGCTGAAAAACTGGCGGTGACACTGGCTTGCAGGCAGCCTTGGCGGACCAGACCGCTATCGGCCCGGTCGCCAAGCGCCAAACCAAGGGCATCCAGCAAAATGGATTTTCCAGCGCCTGTCTCGCCCGTCAGCACGCCCAGACCGGCATCAAAGTCGAGGTCAAGTGCCTCGATCAGCACGACATCGCGGATCGAGAGAGATGTCAGCATCAGCCGAGATCAACCCTTGGGAGCGTGCTTCTGCATCAGCGCATAGGCGCGCTTATACCAATCGCTCTCCGGATAATTCTTGCCCAGCACGGCTGCTGATTTCTGGGCTTCCTGCGGCACGCCCATGGCCAAATAGCTTTCCGTTAAGCGCATCAGCGCTTCTGGCGTGTGGCTCGTTGTCTCATATTGATCAATCACCTTGCGGAAACGCACTGTGCTGGCAAGCCATTGGCCGCGGCGCTGATAGAAACGGCCAATTTCCATTTCTTTGCCGGCCAAATGGTCGCGCAGCAAATCCATCTTCAAACGGGCATCTGCCGCATAGCGCGATTGCGGGTAGCGGCGCGTCAATTCTCCAAAGGCATCCACTGCCTGCTGGGTAATCTTTTGGTCCCGCGTCACATCTGAAATTTGCTCATAATAGTTCAGAGCAATCAGATAATAGGCATAGGGGGCATCCCGGTTACCAGGATGGATCGAAAGGAAGCGCTGCGCAGAGCTGGTCGATTCGGTATAATCACGCGCTAAATAATAGGAATAGGCACTCATCAACTGCGCCCGACGCGCCCAGACAGAATAAGGGTGCTGGCGCTCTACCTCATCAAATAAAGCGGCGGCCAGCTTATACTGTCCCCGGTCCAACCGCGATTTTGCGGCATTATAGAGCGTGGCCACATCGCGCGCGACGTAGGATGTGTCTGCTTTGCTCCGCGTGCGGTTGCCAGCGCAACCAGCAAGCGGAAGGGCAATCATCACGGCGGCGAGGACAGCAGCGGTCCTGAAGCGGGGGCTCGACATGGCTGCGTCTTAGCCCGCCCTGCTCCGTCCGCCAAGCGCTGAGATAGGCTTTCAGTAATGCTTTGTGAGTATCCATCGGCAGAATGGCCCCTCTTGCCCCTGCCCCACTGCGCGTGCTGACACTTTCCAGCCTGTTTCCCAGCGCGGCAAAGCCGGTTTTTGGCCTTTTTGTTGCTCGCCAAACACAAGCTCTGGCGGCATTACCTCAGACAGACGTGCAGGTTGTTGCGCCAATAGGGCTTCCGCCTTGGCCCGTGTCTTTGGCACGACATTATCGGGCATTGAGCCATCTCGCGCCTGCCGAGATTTGGGCGGGGCTTAAAATTTGGCGGCCGCGCTTTCGCCATTGGCCGGGAAGCGATGGCCGCTTTGATGTCGCAGCATTGGTCCAAACCCTGACCCCGCTTTTGGCAAAGATACGGCAGGATTTTCCGTTTGACGTTATTGATGCGCAATATTTCTTCCCTGATGGCCCAGCAGCCGTGGCGCTCGGCAAGCATTTTGGCGTGCCCGTTTCAATCAAGGCGCGGGGGGCAGATATTCGCTATTGGGGCCATCGCCCTGTGCCCGGCAAAGCCATTTGCAAGGCTGGACAAGCCGCCGATGGGCTTTTGGCTGTCTCTGCGGCGCTTAAGGCCGATATGGTCCAACTTGGCTTCCCCGAAGATCGCATAAAGGTCCATTATACGGGCGTTGATCTGGCGCTCTTTCGCCCTCAAAACCGCGCTCAAGCAAAGGCACATTTGGGAATATATGGGCCATTAATTGCGTCGCTCGGCGCGCTGATCCCCCGCAAGCAGCAGTCCCTTGTGATAGAAGCGCTCACCGCGGTGCCCGATGCCCAGCTTGCTCTCATTGGCGATGGGCCGGAGCACGCCCGCCTTAAGTCCCTCGCACAGCAATTGGGGGTTGCTGAGCGGATCATCTGGCCCGGCGCGCTTCCCCCCGCCGATGTCGCTTTATGGCTGGCCGCGGCAGACATAATGGCCCTGACCTCGGCCTCAGAAGGGTTGGCCAATGCATGGGTAGAAGCCTTGGCGTGTGGCACGCCCATTATCATTACAGACGTAGGTGGCGCGCGTGAGCTACTTACAGACGACAAAGCGGGGCCAATTGTACCGCAAGACGCAAAGGCCATTGCAGCGGCGATATCCAGCCTGATCTGCGATCCGCCGTCCCAACAGCTATGCCGTTCCCGCGCCACGCGCTTCACCTGGGCCACAAATGCCCAGGCGTTGCGCGATCATCTGTCAGCGCTGGTCAGGGAATGATTCACCAATCCGCTCAGCGCCTGATTTCGAGACATCGGTTTGCACAAAGCTGTCTGAGTTCACATTCAGCCAGATCAAGACTGGCGCTGAGATGTAGAAGGACGAGAATGTCCCAATCACAATCCCCAACAACATCGATGCAGTGAAGCCAAAAATTGTATCTGGGCCAACCACAAGCAAAATGCCCAGCGTTAGGATAAGCGACAGCGACGTGGTGACGGTGCGCGAGAGCGTTTCATTGACCGACAGATTAAGCAGCGGCTCAATTTCCATCTTGCGATATTTACGCAGATTTTCGCGGATACGATCGTAGATAACAATCGTATCATTCAGCGAATAACCAATAATTGTGAGAATGGCGGCGATCACGTTCAGATCAAACGTCAAGCGCGTCAACGCGAAAAAGCCAAAGGTCAGCACCACATCGTGGAACAGGGTGATGAGCGCACCAACACCAAATTGCCACTCAAAGCGAAACCAGATGAACAGGGAAATACCAAGCATAGCCAGCGCCAAGGCAAAGCTGCCCGTGCTGAACAGCTCGCAGCCCACCTTGCCAGACACTGAGTTCACAGCGCCAATATCAACACCCGGATAGGCCTGAGTGAGTTCTAGGCGGACTTTCGAGGCTATCTTGTTCGATTGGTCGGCTGGACCATCCTTGCTGATGCCCGAACCCATGCATTTGCCAATTGGGTTCGTCGCCTCCCCTTCCAAGGGAATGCGGATGCTGACCACGCGAGGGTCCGTCATTTGCTGCAGAACGACATCGCCAACATCCATGGCCTCTAATCGGCCGCGCAATTCGCCCATATCAACAGGCTTGGCAAAAGTGACGCGGATGGACTGGCCACCCACAAAGTCGATGCCCCAATTCAACCCGCGAACCGAAACAAGCACAACGGAAGAAATCAGGAGAATGATCGAGACGGCCAAAGCCCACCAGCGATACCGCAGGAAGGAGATTTTGGTGTTGTCAGGAACGAGTTTTACCGGGCGCATTGCACAAGCTTCCGTCACAAAGTCAGCGTCTTGGGCCGGTTCCGCTCAAGATATTGCGAAACCAGAAGACGCGTAAAGGTTACACCAGTGAAGACGGATGTCGCGATGCCAAGCGCCAGCACAACCGCGAACCCCTTGATCGGCCCGCTGCCAAACCAGAACAGGATGAGAGCGGAAATCACGTTGGTGATATTGGCATCAAAAATCGCCGTCGAGGCTTCTTTATAGCCAAATTCAACGGCTTGAATTGTCCGTCGACCCCGGCGAAGTTCTTCGCGAATACGCTCGTTAATCAGCACGTTCGCATCCACGGCCGCACCAATGGTCAGCACAAACCCGGCAATACCGGGCAAGGTGAGCGTTGCATTGAACACACTCATCAAGCCCAGCACCAGCACGCCGTTCACAAACAGCGCGAGCGTGGTGTAAACCCCAAAGCGGAAATAGGTGAGAACCATATAGCCGACGAGCGCGAGCGTGGCGAGAATGCCCGCAAGAACACCCTTTTCAATGGAGTCCTTGCCCAATTCAGCACTGACACTCGATTCCTCAATAACCTTCAGCGCCACGGGCAATTTGCCTGACCGCAGCGAGATGGACAGTTCATTGGCAGACTCGACCGTGAAGTTGCCTGAAATCTGTGCGCTCCCACCAAGAATGGGTTCGTTAATATTGGGCGCTGACAGAACGACCCCGTCAAGAATAATCGCAAAAGGCTTGCCGACATTTTCTGATGTCGCGCGGCCAAATTTACGCCCGCCTTGGCTGTTGAATCGAATGGAGACAACGGGATTACCCGATTGCGGGTCAAAGGCCTGGCGCGCGTCATTCAACTCGTCACCAGACACCATCACACGGCGCTTGACGGCAATCTTGCCGCCTTCCAACGTTGGCAAAATCTGGCTGCCCGCAGGCGCACGGCCAGCGGCAACTTCTTGGGGATTTGCGTTCAAATCGACCAGCTTGAATTCCAGCTTCGCCGTTTTGCCCAATAGGCGCTTCAGCCCTTCTGGGTCTTGCAAGCCAGGCACTTGCACCAAGATGCGATCTGCACCTTGGCGCACAACGGTAATTTCCTTGGTGCCTTCAGGGTCAATCCGCTTGGCAACCACATTTCGTGCCGTTTCAAGGGCACTATCAATTTCATAGTTAACACCGGCCTCTGTCGGCCGCATAACAACGCGGGTCGAATCACGGACAGAGACTGTCCAATCCCGTGCGCCACCAATGCCAATCCCATTGGTTTGCTGGCGGGCCAATTCCACTGCTTGATCCAGCTGAGCAGAATTGCGCGGCAGGAACGACAATTCGCCATTTGCCGTTGAAATATCACTAATTTCAATCCGGGGGCTGGCCCGGCGCATTTCTGTGCGAATGGTTTCTTCCATCCGCTCAATTTGCTGCTTGCGCACATCGGCCGTGTCGGCTTCCAGCAGCAAATGGCTGCCGCCGGACAAGTCGAGCCCCAAATTAATGTGCGTTTCCTTCAGCCAGCCAGGCAGCTGGTCACGCGTCTCTGGCGGCAATAGGCTGGGGACAGCTGCAACAATGCCCGTGATCGTCGCGAGGAGGACCAGCCAGACTTTCCAGCGGGGGAAATCAAGCATCTAGGTGTCAGTCGTTCGCAGGCTTGGCAGTGCCGGTATCGACGTCTGTCAACGTTGCCTTGATAACGCGAACCTTCACGCCCGAGGCAATTTCAACTTCCACCATCTTGTCTTCAACCTTGGTAACCTTGCCGACGATGCCGCCTGCCGTCACCACCTGATCGCCGCGCTTTACAGCCGCAATGAGCGCCTGATGCGCTTTTGCGCGCTTTTGCTGCGGGCGAATGATGAGGAAGTAAAAGATAAGGCCAATCAGAACAAACTGGCCAAGGAAGAAAATAGTCGAGGCCGTGCCGCCCGATGCGGCAGAGCCGCTGGCAGCTTGGGCAAATGCAGGGGTTGCGAACATGCGAATACTCTTGTCAGATCATGGCCGGCAGAAATGCCCGCCCAGAAGCCCGCGCGGTTACCAAATCCATGGCCGCCGTGCAACCAAAGCGTGACAGAGATGACGGCGGATGCATTTTCTGGCACGTCCCGCCCTTGCCAAGCCGCCGGGTGCAGCGTAAAGCCGCGCCTCCGGTCGGGACGTAGCGCAGCCTGGTAGCGCATCACACTGGGGGTGTGGGGGTCGCAGGTTCGAATCCTGTCGTCCCGACCAATTATCTCAAAATGCTTTGTTTACGTGCGCCGCAGCCATCCCCTGCCTGCGCCAACAGCCCTTAATTTTCAGGCTTTTGCTTCTTCTCATCTTTATATTGGCGCATTTGCTCGGCCCAGCAGCCGGTCCAGCCGCCCGCGCCCGTTGCTGAGCAACTGCCCGTGCCCGTGCGCCCGGTATCCATCGCTGATTGCGCGCGCACCGCCCAGCTTTTGTTTTGTGGGTTTTGTGAGCCTGGGCGCAATTCTTGCGGGATGCGATACCGCTCTGACTCTGGGCGGCGCGCGCATACAATGATTTCATCGCCACTGGCATTTGTGGGGCACGGATCATTGCCAAAGATCACCAATACCCGTTCAGACCGCTGGGCCTGTGCTGGCAGAGCCGGAAACAAAAGTGGAAGCGCCACGAGGCTGGTCAGAATGAGTCGCATGCCAGAGAGTTTCTGCCTGTTTGAAGGATAAGTCCAGCCAGATGCACGCATCAGATACGCTCTGAGAGGCGGATGGCCGCGCGGCAGCCCAGCCGGATGGCGGCGGACAATAAGGGGTAAGCGGGTGCCTGCTCTGCTCCAGCTGCCAGCGCTGCATCACGATGCTCGCGCTCATCCTCGCGAAATTCGCGGATAACGCCCGCCAACTCAGCGTCATCCTCGCCCAAGGCGTCCAATTGCGCGCTATAATGCCGGTCAATTTCTGTCTCGATAGCCGCCGTGCACGCCATCGCAGCTTCCGGCCCCATCAGCGCTGTGGCCGCCCCTAAGGCATAGCCAGCGACATGCCAAAAGGGCTGTAACAGCGTTGGACGCACGCCATGCGCGGCAACCAATGCATTAAACTTGGTTAAATGAGCTTCTTCTTGCGCAGCCATGTGGCGAATCTCGGCACTCATAGGGTGCCTGTCTCCCAGCACGGCCAATTGGCCGGCATAAATCCGCTTTGCGCCATATTCCCCGGCTTGATCCACCCGGAGCATAACATTTTTTTCCGCGCGGTTCATGGCTTAGGGCTCCGCTGCATCAACAGGATCGCGATAATCGCGGCCCCTGTGAGCGAGAACAGGGCGTTATATCCCGCCAGCGAAATGCCCGCCAATGTCCATTGCGGCGTATCGCACCGAATGATCGGCGCGCTCAGAATTGCTTCTAATGACGTTCCTGCCGCCGTTGTTGTGCAGCTGGTGATGCCAGGCCACCAGCCATATTCAACGCCCGCATGAAACACACCTATGGTGCCACTGGTGGCAATGCCCAGCGCCGCCAAGCCGACCAAAATGGCCGCAGCGCGCATATTGCGTGTCCCAAAGGAAAAGAGCGCCGTTACAATCGCAAATTCGTGCGGCCAGCGCTGCCAATGGCACATCTCACACGGATAAAGCCCCCCAATATATTGGCTGCCCAAGGCACCCAGCATGAGCGCGGATGGAATGGCAAGCGCCAGTGCGCGCGCCTTGGCAAAGGACGTCATGGCCATGGGCTTATCTCCGCACCAGTTTACGTGGCGGTGCCACTGCCATCTGCGCCTTGCCTAACCGGGAAACTGTTTGCAGCGCATAATGGAGCTGGAAGTCGGTAATGCCCTTGGCTTTCAGCTCTTCCGGGGTCGCGGTGAAGCGAGGATCTGGCTTGTCGTCCGCCTCCAACACACTGTTATCGACCTTGGCTTCGTTAATCAGATGCCGACTAAGGTCAGCTTCGCGGAAGCGCGGGCGGCTCTTATAATCCGGATCACTGAGCTGCGGCACCGCAATATCGGGCTCAATCCCGCCTTCCTGCACCGAACGACCCGATGGCGTGTAATAGCGCGCTGTGGTCAGACGCAGAGCGGTCGTATCATCCAACGGAATAAGCGTTTGGACCGAGCCCTTTCCAAAAGACCGCTCCCCCATCACCAGAGCACGATGATGGTCTTGCAAGGCCCCTGCCACAATTTCAGCTGCAGAGGCTGATCCTGAATCGACCAGAACAACAATTGGCAAGCCCGCTGCCATATCGCCCGGCTGAGCGAAATAACGCTCAATATCGCGCTTATCGCGGCCGCGCTGCGAGACAACTTCAACGCGATTGAGAAACACGTCTGACACTTCGACTGCTTGATCTAACAGGCCGCCAGGATTGGATCGCAAATCAATGACATAGCCCAAGGGCCGGCGGCCCAGCGCCTTTTCAATAGCAACAACAGCGGCACGCGTCATTTGGCCTGTTTGCTTCGAGAAGCCATTAATGTTGATGATGCCAACGCCGTCTTTGATTTCCCATTTAACGGGCTTAATCTCAATAATCTGGCGTGTAACTGTCACGTCAAACGGCTTATCCCGGCCCGGGCGAACCACAGTCAATTTAATGCTGGTACCTGGCACACCGCGCATCTGATCAACAGCCTGATCCAGCGTCCCGCCATACAGCAGCTTGCCATCTAAATGAGTGATATAATCCCCGGGCTTAATGCCCATTTTAGCGGCTGGACTATCTTCTTGCGGCGCAACCACTTTGACCGCGCCATCTTCCATCGAGACAACAAGGCCGAGGCCTCCATAATTGCCATCTGTCGTGATTTGCATCTGCTTGAAATCACGCGCATCCAGATAGGAGCTATGCGGATCGAGGCTGGCCAACATGCCATCAATCGCACCTTTAATCAGCTGCTCATCGCTAATCTTATCGACATAGCTCATCTTCACGCGCTCATACACAGCGACAAAGCGCTCAATATCGCGGTTGATTGTAAGATCGGCAGACGCAATACCGGCTGTTGCAGCGGGAACCAATGCAACGGCAGAAACAAGCAAAGCGGCACGCAAAAATTTAGTCGCCATGTCGGGTCCTGAACTGATTTGCGGCCTCATCTACCGCGAAATCCCTTTGATTAAAACTGCTCTCTTGCACAAAGCGCTGATTACGAGACCAGCCGTGTAATATCCACCGGCTGCCCTGCACGGCGCAGCTCCACAATAACCCGCGGACTGCCCGGCCCGGCCAATTGGTGCGCCATCGCCAACGCTTTGGCCAACCCGCACAGTCAGGCGCGACATGTTGGTAACAAGGCTGGTCCAGCCACTGCCATGATCGATAATGACAATTTGCCCATAGCCACGAAATGGACCGGCAAAGACAATCTGCCCGCGTCGAGGCGCAATAATCTGTGCCCCAGCGCGTGTGGCAAAGACCAAACCCTTGGCGCGCGCGCCGCTGCTGCCAGCCTCGCCAAGTCCCGCAACCAATTTGCCGGTGACAGGCAGACGATAAGACAGGCGATGTGGCGACTTCACTTCAGTCATGATGGGCGGCGTGGCAGAGGAAGTGGCATTCATGGGGCGCAGCAGAGGCCCGGGTAAGGCCGCCAATTGCGATATGCGCACTGACTCTTCTCCCAATTGGTCAATCAACTCAATAATATCGCGGGCTTGCTCCCCCATCGAAAGAGCTTTGTCTTGGGCTGTCATGGCCTGTTGCGAAAAGTGGAGGGACGCCGCACGATGCGCAGCTTCCATTTTGGCAAGCGCCATTTGCGCCGTAGTAAGGTGACGCTTGCTCTGCGCCAAATCCGCCAGTGTCTTTCGGGCCGCACCTTCCAGCGCACGTTTTTGGGCCAACTCAGCCTGTAATTGCCGAGTGCGATTGCGCAATTCAGGGCCAACATGCGCTAGGATAAGCTGAATATGCACAAGATCCCACAATGACCCTGGTTGCAGCAAAGCGAGGGCAGCTGGACGGCGGGCATAGCTTTGCACTGCGGCAATAAGCCGGATCGCAGGGCGCTGCCGCTCAGCCAGCCGCGCTCTCACACGTTCTCTTAGCTTCTCAATTAACAGGAGCCGCGCCTCACCCGCGCCTAAATCGGCCTCAATCTGCTGGATACGCGCCGCCAGGGCAGCTGCCTTTGCGTCTGCTGCTTTTGCTGCATCCGCTTCTGCCTTGGCGCGTATTTCAAGTAGATTGGCCGTCCGTGCGGCACGCGCCGCCTGGGCTTGCGCGACTGCAAGGGCCCGCCGCTGATCGTCAATGGACTGAGCAACGGCGGGGTTCGCCCCGAAAATCGTGAGCAACGCACCAACAAAACTAGCGGAAAAACGCCCGCGCATGGAGAAAGATCAGATCCTAGCGTGCACTGGCATCCAGCTTTCCATAAGTAGCTTCAAACCCAGCTATGTCGCCACTTGCCAATAAGCGCGCCTGGTCCACAAAATTGTCGCGCGCAATGCGGCCAGCAAAGGCACCCAATTTGCTGTCAATCTGCGCGATGTCAGCCGCACTCCAGCCTGCGATCTGGCTAAACTGCGTTACGCCTAAATCTTTCAGCATGGTGTTAAGCTTGGGCCCCAGCCCCTTGATCAACAAGAGATTATCTGGGCCCTTGGCGGCAGCCTTTGCAGGTTTTGCAGCAGGTTTTGCAGCTGCGGGGGCCTTAGCGGCACTTTTTGCGGGCGCCTTAGCCGGAGCCTTAGCTGGAGCCGCTGCAGCCTTTGCAGCTGCCTTGGCAGCAGGTTTGGCAGCGGGTTTTGCCGGCGCCTTCACAGGGGCTTTCGCCGCGGTTTTCGCTGAGGCCTTTGCGGCGGGCTTTGCCGGAGCTTTGGCTTTGCTGGCAGACGCGGCCTTGGGCGCGGCTGCGGCCTTTGCAGGCTTTACGTCTTTCGCAACGCTCTTCGGCGCGGCGGATGATTTCGCCTTGGCTGGCGCTTTCGCTTTGGGCTTTGCCGCAGCCTTGGGCGCTGCCTTCGCTTTTGGTTTGGCGGCTGATTTCGCTTCAGGCACCGCAGTTTCAGGCGCTTCACTATGCGCGACAGCATCGGGCGCCTTTGCAGAAGACCGGCCGAGCAGCGCCCATAGGACAACCAGAACAACACCCGCACCTAGGACAAGATACGGCAACATTTCAGACAATTGGGCAGACACGTTTCACTCCCCCCTTATTAACTTTATCCAACACCCTTTACATCGCGGCATACTGAGCTGGCAATTGGGGGCCATGCAAGATGCGCAGAGCATAAGGGCTGGCGTCCCTTTACCTGACACGCCATGATGAAGGAATCAAATCAACGGGAGGAAATATCTATGCGAAAAGCATTTTTAATGGCTGCCAGCTGCGCCTTAATCTCTGGCCCCGCGCTTGCGGCACCAGATTATGCGCCTGCGATTAAGGCAGACTATGACAAGTCACTGGGCGCGTTGTGGGATTATTTCCATCGCAATCCCGAGCTTTCCTTCCGCGAATTTAATACTGCAGCGCGCATGGCGAAAGAATTGCGGGCCGTGCCCGGCATGATGGTCACAGAAAAAGTGGGCGGCACTGGCGTTGTCGGCGTTCTTAAAAATGGCGATGGCCCCGTTGTCATGTTGCGTGCCGATATGGACGGCCTGCCTGTCGAAGAACGTTCTGGCCTGCCCAACGCGTCAAAGGCGCGGCAAGTGGGTGTTGATGGGCTTGAGATGCCCGTGATGCACGCCTGCGGCCATGATACGCATATTACCTCCTTGGTCGGAACAGCGCGTCAATTGGCTGCGCTGAAAGATCGCTGGAAAGGCACAGTGTTGTTTATCGTGCAGCCCGCAGAAGAGCGCGTTGGCGGCGCCGTCGCTATGGTGAAGGATGGCCTCTACACGCGCTTCCCCAAGCCAAATTATGCGCTGGCCTTCCACGTCGCAGCAGGCATGCCCACTGGCCAAATTGCGGCGTCGGAGGGGATCCAATATTCCTCCGCCGATAGTGTGGACATTAAAGTCTTTGGTGTCGGGACACATGGCGCTTCGCCCAATCTTGGGCGTGACCCCATTTATATCGCCTCAGAAATTGTTGTTGGTTTGCAGTCCATAATCAGCCGAGAAAAAGGTCCGCTTGATCCGGGCATCATCACGGTTGGTGCTTTCCATGGTGGCACTAAGCACAACATCATTCCCGAACAGGTGAATTTGCAGATCACTGTGCGCGCCAATAGCCGCGAAACCCGCAATATGCTGATTGCCTCAATCAAGCGTGTCGCAATCAACACCGCGCGGGCGCATGGCGTTGCTGAAGATCGCCTACCCGAAGTGAATGTGACGGAAAGCACGCCGGTCACCATCAATGATGGCGCCTTGGCCCGTCGATTGAATACGGCACTGGCAGAACGGTTGGGCCCGGGCGTTGTTGTGCCTTTTGAACAGACGAATATGGGCGCTGAGGACTTTAGCTATTTCATTGATCCGGCGTACAACATCCCCGGCTATTATTTTGCCGTCGGCGGATCAAACCCGGCCTGGATTGAAGCTGCTAAAAATGGTGGCCCGCCAGTCGCCGGCCACCATAGCCCCTTGTTCAAGATTGACCCTGAGCCCACAATCCGCACTGGTACGGCAGCCATGGTTGCCGCCACGTTGGAATTGTTGAAGCCCTAAACGCTGACCTTTAAGGGGTGACGCCCCCTCCTGGGCACATTGGAGGGGGCGTCTAAGTTAACGCGCGGGGGCATTCTCGCGCGTTTTCCAAAGCGACCAGAAGATGCCGCCTAGGATCAGGCCAAATGTCACCGCCAAGCTCAACACGGGCGGGAATTTCGCGCCGTCCATTAAGAAGTCGGAGACGAAGATCTTCGACCCAATGAACACCAGCACCAGCGCGAGCGCATATTTGAGATAGTGGAAGCGATGGACCATCGCGGCGAGCGCAAAGTACAAAGCGCGCAAGCCCAGAATAGCCATGATGTTCGACGTGTAGACGATGAACGTATCCGTGGTGATCGCGAAAATCGCGGGCACGCTATCTACCGCGAACACAAGATCCGCCAAGTTGATGACCACCAAGGCAAGGAACAAGGGCGTTGCCGCCCGGACCAACTTGCCCGTTTTGGGGTCAATTTCCTTCACAAAGAAATGCTGGCCATGCAGCTCCTTGGTGACACGCATGTGATTGGAAATCCACCGCACCACTGGGTTCTTCGAAATGTCAGGCTCATGGTCTGTCGCCCAAAGCATCCGCACGCCCGTGGCGATCAGGAAGGCAGCAAACACATATAGCAGCCAGTAGAATTCCTGCACCAACGCGGCGCCCGCCGCAATCATGAAGCCGCGCAATACAATGACCGCCATGATGCCCCAAAGCAGGGCCCGATATTGGTACATGCGCGGGATGGCGAAGAAAGTGAAAATCAGGCTGATGACAAAGACATTGTCAATCGACAGCGCCTTTTCGATGAAAAAGCCTGTATAATATTTCATGCCCAGATCTGCGCCCTTTTCGACCCAAATCCAAGCGCCAAAAAGCAGCGCGATGCCAATGTAAAAGGCCGAGAGCTTCAAACTCTCGGCAATGCCCATTTCCCGGTCTTCCTTGTGCAGGACACCAAGGTCAAAAGCGGTCAGCGCCACGACAATGGCTAGAAAGGTTAGCCAGAACCAGACTGGCGTGCCCAGCCAGTCCATCATCAGAATATCCATTTATGCCCCTGTTATCTAAGTTTTAATTGAAAGTTTGTCGGCTGGCGGCAGCCAGTTGAGGGGAGGGGGTGAAGTTCCGCCGCCAGCCGACCCGGTCAAGCCATCACGTTGCCGCGACGACCCGCCGAAAGCTTATGCAGCCGATCCTTGACGGATAGCTTCATGCGTTTGAGTTGCTGGATACGGAATACATCTGGCAAACGGCGGCTCTGCTCAGTCCGCAGGGCCTCATCCAGACGCTGATGCTTCAACAACAATTTAAAAACGCGCAAACTCATATGCCACTCCTTGAACAATCAGGTTGCTCAATCGGGGCTTACCGATGCTGTTGGAAATTGCGGCTGTCTGGCCGTCCACATCGCACCGGTATTACCCGATGCGGTCCGACATCACGATTGCCTAAATGCAACCGCCAGAGGGGCCCGGCCCGCAGAGTTTTAAGTAGATTGATTCGGTCTGAATTGCAAGGCCCCCCTCCTCGTTTTTTTTAAACCTCAGCCGCATATATGTCGGAAACGCAGTCTTCTCTGGCAAGATTGCACCTGCCAGCATATCGCCTAAACTTCGGCTATGCAGATCTGGCACCGCATCTTTTTCACCCTTGGGCTATTGGCGATGGCGAGCCCTGTGTTCGCAACCCCAAGCGACGCGCCCTACCGCGCGACCGTCATCACCCGTTTTGATGCCAACACAATCACCGTATCTTACACGGCCGGCTTGGCGGATCAGCAAAGCGGCCGCCGCGCAACGGCCGATGATCCAGTTCGCATTGCCTCTATCTCAAAGCTTGTGACGGCGCTGGGCGTTATGCGGCTGGCAGATGCCAAAAAGATCGATCTGGATCGGGATGTATCAGAGTATCTTGGTTGGACAGTTCGGAACCCGAATTTCCCGCGTCACACCCTAAGCCTTCGTCGCCTGCTATCGCACCAATCCAGCTTAGTGGATGGGCCAGACCTTTATGTCATCCCACTTGGGAACACACTCAGGGCGCAGCTGGCGGATCCGCGTGTGTGGAATAAGGCTCATCCCGCCGGGCGCTATTTTCACTATGCCAATATCAACTACCCCGTGATTGCCAGTGTGATTGAACGTGTGACTGGCGAGCGATTTGACCAAGCAATGGACCGGCTGGTGCTAAAGCCTTTGGGCCTTGATGCCTGTTTTAACTGGACAAGCTGCAGCGATGCCCAAATTGCCCGCGCAATCACTCTATATGACGAGACGGGCCAGCCGCGCCGCGATGACCTAAAGGGCAAACGGCCGCCCTGCCCCATAATTGTGCCAGAAGGCCGCGCCTGCGACTTGAGCCACTATGTGCCCGGCGACAATGGCAGCCTCTTTTCACCCCAAGGCGGCTTGCGGATCTCCATGGCAGATTTGGCAAAAATTGGACAAATGCTGCTGAGAAACGGGCAAGGATTTTTACCTCAAGCGCGCCTGCGTGACATGCAGCGCCCCGCCTGGCGCTATTCTGGACGCAATGGTGAGACCGAGGGCGGCTTTTTCTGCAGCTTTGGCCTTGGCGTGCACAGAATTGGACAGGGCAAACATGGCTGTTCCAGCAATGGCTTTGGCGATGGGCGACTGCGCTTTGGACATGCAGGCGAAGCCTATGGCCTGCGTGCTGGGCTGTGGATTGACCCAAAGTCCAAAACAGGCACAGCCTTTTTCACCTCTGCTGTACCGGATGCCGCACCAAAGGGCCCGTCGGGCTTTTATCAGGTGGAGGAGATGATCCTACAAAGTCCATTTGTTCAACCTGATAGGTAACCAAATGCATTTCATGGGCACGCTTTGCCGCCGACCGCTGGCGTAAGGTAAATTCAGAAGCAACCAGCACGGCCCGACACGGAATACCTGTTTCCTCCTCTAAATCACTGGAATAGCCCAAGACCTGCTCAATAGCCCCCGCAGGGCAAGGCCCCACTTTCAGCTCAATCACCACATAATGGCCATTGGCATCCCGCGCCGTGATATCAATTTTGCCACTCGCCACTTCGCGCTCGCGACCGCCGTCATCCGCAACAAGTCCCGGCTCCACCTTTTCCAGCTGCGCGCGCAAAAGGCGTTTTAACTCTTTCTCATAGCTCAAAATGCGTGTGCGCGTTTGCACGCGCTTCGGCAAAATTTTCTCGTCCATTGCCAACCTCTGCCACCTCCGAGCGTCGTTTTTCTACAAAAAGACTCAACACTTGGTTGCAAAACATGGTTGACGGGCCTGCCGGAGCGGTCAGGCCTGTTCGAGCAGCTTTTCGTCCGCAATCTTCTTGCGCCAGACCAAAGGCGCCGTGGTGTGGACATTCTCACCACTGCTATCCACAGCAACTGTGACGGGGAAGTCCTGCACTTCAAATTCGTAAATGGCTTCCATGCCAAGGTCTTCAAAGCCAACAACTTTGCTGCCCTTAATCGCGCGGGCAACCAAATAAGCCGCGCCGCCCACCGCCATCAGATAGGCGGATTGGTGCTTCGCAATGGCCTGTGTCGCGGCAGGCCCGCGCTCTGCCTTGCCGACACACCCCAGCAGGCCCTGTTCCAGCATCATGTCCATAAACTTGTCCATACGGGTGGCTGTTGTCGGGCCAGCAGGGCCAACAATTTCCTCACCCACAGGATCAACCGGGCCGACATAATAGATCATCCGGCCTTTAAAGCTGACAGGCAGCTCCTCCCCCTTGGCGAGCATATCGGCAATGCGCTTATGCGCTGCATCCCGGCCGGTGAGCATCTTGCCGTTCAACAGCAAACGATCGCCCGCCTTCCAGCTTTTCACATCCTCGGCGGTCAACGTATCGAGATTGACGCGCTTGGCCGCACTGTCGGGCGCCCATTCCACCTTGGGCCATTCGTCGAGCTTGGGCGTTTCAAGGAAGGTCGGCCCCTCTCCCTTCAAGGTGAAATGCGCATGGCGCGTGGCGGCGCAATTGGGGATCATCGCGAACGGCTTTGATGCCGCGTGCGTCGGATAATCAAGGATCTTCACATCCAAGATAGTCGCCAGACCACCCAAGCCCTGCGCGCCAATGCCCAGCGCGTTGACCTTATCAAAAATCTCAATCCGCAGTCGCTCAATATCATTTTGCGGACCGCGCGCCTTGAGTTCCGCCATATCAATGGCGCCCATCAGGCTTTCTTTGGCCAGCACCATCGCCTTTTCAGCCGTGCCGCCAATGCCAATGCCCAGCATCCCCGGCGGGCACCAGCCTGCGCCCATTTGGGGCACCATGTCCAGCACCCAATCCACAATGGAATCGCTGGGGTTCATCATTTTGAACTTAGTCTTGTTTTCAGAGCCGCCGCCCTTGGCCGCGACATCAAAGCTCACCTTATCGCCCGGCACCATCTCCAGATGGACGACCGAGGGCGTATTGTCCTTGGTGTTCACGCGCGTGAAGGCGGGATCAGCAAGAATAGAGGCGCGCAGCTTATTCTCCGGGTGGAGATAGGCGCGGCGCACGCCCTCATCGATCACCTCTTGCAGCGAGCGACTGGAGTCGAGCACGCATTGCTGGCCCCATTTCACGATGACTGTCACAATACCCGTATCTTGGCAGATCGGACGATGCCCTTCGGCGCACATGCGGCTGTTGGTCAGGATCTGCGCGATGGCATCTTTCGCGGCGGGCCCCTGTTCCTTCTTATACGCTTCGCCCAGCGCGCGGATATAATCCATCGGGTGGAAATAGCTGATGAATTGCAGCGCGTCCGCGACGCTTTCGATGATGTCGTTTTCGCGAATAAGAACAGTCATGGGCGGGTTGATCCTGTTGGCCGAAAAACTGCCGTCGCCTTAGCGAGGCAATCGGGCGGGGACAATGGCTGGGTGCGCGCACCGGCAGATAGCTGGAAGTGGAGGAAGTTGAGGCCACGCCGCATTGAAATTGCAGGGGTGTGTGATGGTGCGTGCTCACCCCCACCCCCTCCCGCACGCGGCAGAGGAGATGGGCGGCGGATTTTGGGTGACGTGATGTGCATGGCGCTGGTTCCAGCTGCCATGTTGCCTAGCGGAGTGGCTTTAGGACAGCGGAATATGTGCCCCCTCGTCATGCTGAACTTGGTTCAGCATCCATATTGGCCACACAAGCCATAATTTGGGCGCGGCGGCACTGTGGATCCTGAAACAAGTTCAGGATGACGGATCGGGGAAAATCGACACGCTCTCCCCGTCATTGCGAGCGCAGCGTGGCAATCCAGTGCAGGCGACGTGCCCGCTGGATTGCCGCGTCGCTCCGCCTCTCGCAATGACAAGGGGGTTTGGCGAGGCAGCAAGGCGTTTCTTCCAGCGTCATGCTGAACTTGTTTCAGCATCCACGTTGGGCGCAAATGCCGGACCTCGGACGGGGCGGCACTGTGGATCCTGAAACAAGTTCAGGATGACGGATGGGGGAAAGGCGCGCTCCGGCGCATAAACAGAAAAGGGCGGCCCCTGCCTGCGCAAAGACCGCCCGAAATCTGTCCAACAAGACCGCGCTTAGTAAACGCGTGCCTTGGGCTTGATGTACTCAACTTCATCCGTGAGCGTGTAATTATGAACACCGCGATAATCGAGCGTCACCTTGCCGCCCGAACCACCCCAGCCGTCAAACCAGCTGATGGTGTGCTTCATCCATTTTTTATCGTCACGATCTGGGAAGTCCTCATGCGCATGCGCGCCGCGGCTTTCCTTGCGGTTTTCGGCACTCGCCATCGTGCAGACGGCTTGCGACATCAGGTTATCAAGTTCCAGCGTCTCAATCAGGTCGGTGTTCCAGACCAAGCTGCGGTCTGTAACAGCGACATCTTCCAGACGCTTATTGACCTGCGTCATCAGATCAACGCCTTCCGCCAGCAGCGCTGAATCACGGAACACGGCGCAATGCTTTTGCATGGTGCGCTGCATTTCCAAACGGATTTGCGCCGTGGGCGAGCCACCCTTGGCATTGCGGAACTTATCAACGCGGGCCAAGGCAAGGTCTGCTGCATCCTTAGGCAGGGGCTTTTGCGCAGCACCCGCCTTCAGCGTTTCCTTCAAATGCAGGCCCGTTGCACGGCCAAAGACGACCAAGTCGATCAGCGAGTTGGAGCCAAGGCGGTTCGCGCCATGAACCGAGACGCAGGCAGCTTCGCCAACGGCATAAAGGCCCGGCACAACAGCATCATCATCCTTGCCCCGCTTCGTCACGACTTGGCCGTGATAGTTACAGGGGATGCCGCCCATATTATAATGGACCGTCGGGCAGACAGGCAGCGGCTGGCGCGTCAGATCGACGCCCGCGAAAATCTTACCGCTTTCGGTAATGCCGGGCAGGCGTTCTGCCAGCACCTTGGGATCAATATGATCGAGGTGGAGGAAGATATGGTCCTTATTCGGGCCAACGCCACGGCCTTCACGGATTTCCATCGCCATAGAGCGCGAGACAACGTCACGCGACGCCAAGTCCTTGGCGGACGGGGCATAGCGTTCCATGAAACGCTCGCCTTCAGAGTTGGTCAGATAGCCGCCCTCGCCCCGTGCGCCTTCAGTAATCAGCACGCCGGCACCGTAAATGCCGGTCGGGTGGAACTGCACAAATTCCAAATCTTGCAGCGGAAGGCCAGCACGCAGCACCATGCCGCCGCCATCCCCCGTGCAGGTGTGTGCCGAAGTCGCCGAGAAATAGGCACGGCCATAGCCGCCCGTTGCGAGCACGACCGATTGCGCGCGGAAGCGGTGAATGCTGCCATCTTCCATGCACATGGCAATCACGCCACGGCAGGCGCCATCTTCCATGATGAGATCAAGCGCGAAATATTCGATGTAGAAATCTGCATCGTACTTCAGCGACTGTTGGTAGAGCGCATGGAGCATGGCGTGGCCGGTGCGGTCCGCCGCCGCACAAGTGCGCTGCACCGGCGGGCCAGCGCCCATATTCTGCATATGGCCGCCGAACGGACGCTGATAAATCGTGCCATCGTCATTGCGGCTAAAGGGCACGCCCGCGTGCTCAAGCTCATAGACGGCCGCTGGCGCTTCACGCACCATATATTCAATGGCGTCTTGGTCACCCAGCCAGTCTGACCCCTTGACGGTGTCATACATGTGCCAGGTCCAGTGATCAGGCGAGTTATTGCCGAGGCTGGCAGCAATGCCGCCTTGCGCCGCCACTGTGTGCGAGCGCGTTGGAAAGACCTTGGTGACGCAGGCCGTTTTCAGGCCAGCTTCCGCCGCGCCCATCGTCGCGCGCAGGCCAGAGCCACCGGCCCCCACCACAACCACATCATAGGTATGATCAATGATCTTATAGCTATCGGACATTAGTTGGGCGTCCCCGTCAGAGCAATTTTGGCAATGGAAAAGAGCGCAAGCGCGCCCAAGCCAAAGGTGTAGAAGCTAAGTGCGGCAATGCTGGCGAATTTCAGGCCATCTTCATGAACATAATCTTCAATCAGAACCTGAAGCCCCATGCGGAAATGCCAGAAAACCGAAATGACCAGCAGCATCATTGGCACGGCGACCAAGGGCTGTTCCAGCCAGAGGCGGATGGTGGCGTAATCATATGTCGGCAAGCGCAGCAGCGAAAAGACCAGCCACAGCATCAGCAACAAATTGCTGACGGCCGTCATCCGGTGGAGCACCCAATGGTTGCCGCCATGTTTGGCCGAGCCAAGGCCGCGAACCCGGCCCAATCCTGTTCCGTTCCCCATCGCCTTATCCCTTCACGAACAGCAAATAGCCCCAGACAGCCGCCGTCATCACCACGCCAAAGACGAAGGTGCCGCGCGCCCAGAAGCGGTTGGTCGTCAATTCATAACCCGCGCCAATATCAAGCACGAGGTGCCGGAGGCCCGAGGCGAGGTGCTGGAAAAAGGCCCAAGTCAGGCCAACCAGAACAACCTTGCCCAGCGGATGCACTGCCCAGCTGAGAAAATAGTCATAGGCCTCTTTGCCCGAGGCGGCAGCGGCCAGCCACCAGACCAGAACCATTGCCCCCACGACAGCCATGCCATCGCCTGTCGCCCGGTGGAAAATGGATGTCGCCATATGCGCGCCCCATTTCCAAATCGAAAGATGCGGCGAAATTGGCCTTGCGCGGTTTTGCGCCATGATCATTCCCTCGTCTGTGTCTTGCGTCGGCACCCCATTAGCGCGTCAGTCGGCTGGTGCAACTGCCTTTGCCGAAGTGCAACCCACACATTATGGGGAGGGTATGACACAACATATTCTTATCACCGGAGCATCACGCGGCATTGGCGCGGCAATTGCCGCGCGTTTGAGCAGTGCAGATGCCCAGATTTTTGCCGTTTCCAGCACGGATTTTGATCTCTCTGAGCCCGATGGCGCCGCCCAACTTTGGGAAGCCGCGCTGGATAAATTTTCTGGGCGAATCGATGTCCTCATCAACAATGCGGGCGTGTTCGAGAATAATCCGCTCGACCAGTCCGAAGCCGATTGGTGCGCCAATTGGGAACGGACAATGCAAATCAACCTGACATCCAGCGCCATTTTGTGCCGGCGGGCAGTGCTGCATTGGCAGGAGAATAAAGCTGAGGGCCGGATTGTGAATATCGCAAGCCGGGCCGCTTATCGTGGAGATTCGCCGCAGCATTGGCATTATGCTGCCTCAAAAGCGGGCATGGTGGGCATGACCAAATCCATTGCCCGGGCCTATGCCGCGCAAGGCATCCTCGCCTTTGCCATCTGCCCCGGCTTTACCATGACAGGCATGGCCGATGACTATTTGGCGAGCCGTGGGGGCGATAAATTGCTGGCGGATATTCCGCTGGGCCGCGTCGCCATGCCAGATGAAGTTGCTGAATTGGCTGCCTTTTGCGCCCTATCTGCGCCGCCTTCCATGACAGGTGCTGTGCTGGATATTAACGGGGCCAGCTACGTCCGATAGACGACCGGCCTGCCCATTTATGCAATCGTTGCTATTGCGTATATCTACGATATGGCGATAACTTCGTCCCATTCGTATCTGTTTCGGCGACAGAACGGCAAGTGTTTAGCCAAAACGGGAGATGTACTGCCCGGTTGGGGTACGCCCGTAAGCCTTTGGCTTGTGTGGCGTTGGCTCGCGTCCTTGCAGAATTGACCATTCAACAAAAGGGCTTCGCGGCCCTTTTGTGGCAAAGGAAGCATAGCATGTCTCACAACTCGCATGACGAGATGCAGGCACTTATTCAGCAGACCATGGGGGCGCTTAATGCCCTATCGCAGCGTATTGCCGCACCAGACGTGGAGGCTCTGCTCCACCCCGTCGATGCTGAGCTGCGCCTGCGCCGTCGCCGGGAACGGACCTTTAACCTTGGCTATTTTGGCGATGCCGCGTGGGATATTTTGCTCGAGCTGGAACGCGCTCAACGCATGGGCCATAAAATTGCCATTACTGATATTGGCGTGGAATCGCGCATCCCACTGACAACAGTGCTGCGCTATCTGACACGCTTGGAAAAAGATGGCCTCATCACGCGCCGGGTAGATCCCAATGATCGCCGTCGTGTCTTTGTGGCCTTAACAAGCGAAGGCTATCGGCGGCTGTGCGACTCTTTTGGTATCGAGCCAAGCATTACCCCGACACAGCCCAGCGATGGCACGATTGGCTTTGCTGCCAGCCCCAGCCGCTGATTACCCCTGATTTTGGACACATGTGAAAGACGCTGGGCGTGGTCGCCCCGTGGCTGTTAATGCCGCTGGTGCGGGTGGCATGATGCGGCAAGGGCATCTGCCCCTTCAAGTTCAGCCACCAGCTGATCCAGCGATTCCGCAATGCGAATGGACACCAAGTCCAGTCCCAAACGATCTGACAAGGCAAGCTGTTGGCGCAATCCATTCAAAAGTTCTCGCCCATCAATGGGCGGACACTCAACATCCGTCTCTGCAGTGGTGAGATACGCATTTGTCGGATTTACGCTAACCATGACCCCTCCTACTCATTAAGTCCCTGCCACCGTGCATGGCAGACGCCCACACACACGACTTAACGCGACAAATGTTGAGATGTTCCGACCCAAGGTCAATCATTAATTCCATTGTGAACGCATTTATCCTCTTGCCAGTGGTCGCCCATGCGGCAATCAGCCGCCATGGCTGATGAACCTGAAAGCTGGACGCTGACCCTGCCTTGCACCCGGGCCGAAGCAGAAAATGTCGATCATGAAGATGCCCGGCTGTGGGAGCTTGGGGAAATCCCCACTTTTGCCGCGCGCGAACCTGATCCGGCAAAACCCGAGGCGTGGGAAATCTCAGCCTATTTCAGCCAAAAGCCTAGTGCTGCCGATATTAAGCTGATCCAGTCGCTCTTCCCAAGCGCCACCAAGGCCAAACCCATGCTCGAAAAAGTGGCCGCGCAAGATTGGGTAACGCTGAGCCAACAAGGCCTAGCGCCGGTGCGCTCCGGCCGGTTCTTCATTCACACCTCCAGCTACCCAGGCGATGCACCGCAAGGTGCAGTCACATTTCAGATTGAGGCAAGCCGCGCATTTGGCACAGGCGGCCATGAAACCACCAGCCGCTGCCTTGCCATGCTCGACAAAATGGCGCGCCAAGGCGCACATTTCCGCAACATTGCTGATATTGGCACGGGCACAGGCCTTTTGGCCTTTGCAGCGCGCCACCTTTGGCCAATAGCCGATGTAACAGCCTCTGATATTGACCCCATCAGCATTGAGATTTCGGAAGAAAATGCGGCTGTCAACGGCGTGCCTTTGGGCCAATTGCCGGGGCAAGTGGCGCTATGTGTTGCCTCTGGCACCGACCATGAGCTGATCCAACGCCGCGCGCCTTATGATCTGATTATCGCCAATATTTTGGCGGGACCGCTGATTGAACTGGCCCCCGCCCTTTCCGCAATTCTCGCTGAAGGCGGCACGCTTATTCTCGCCGGGCTGCTGGACCGTCAGGTCGATGCCGTGCGCAGCGCCTATTGGCGGCAGGGCTTGCGGCTGGCCGACCAGGATGTGGGCGAATGGCCATGCCTGCGCCTTGTGAAGCGCCCGCGCTATGGCTGGCGGCGCCCCCAGCGTGTGAACAAGCGCACCAGCCAGCCCCCCGGCGATTTCGGAACTTGGTAACCCAAGACACCGGCCCCGCAGATAATCGTTTCATCCTGCAACGGATCGTCTTAAAGAGCGCACATGAGCACACGCACCGAGAGCGGGGACTTTGACCCGCCGATCGAAAACCGCGCCGATCTGATCAGCGTTTTTGCGAAGGGCGAAAAGCCCGTAACACGTTGGCGCATTGGGACTGAGCACGAAAAATTCGTGTATCGGACCGCTGATCACCGCGCCCCATCTTATGACGAACCCGGCGGCATTCGCGATTTGCTGATGGCCCTGACTCGCTATGGCTGGGAACCCGTTATGGAAGGCGGCAATGTTATTGCGCTGTCAGGCAGCGATGGCACGGTGAGCCTAGAACCTGCCGGGCAGCTTGAGCTGTCTGGCGCCGCCGTTGAAAATTTGCACCAAACATGCGCCGAAACTGGCCGCCACTTGAAGCAAGTGAAGGAAGTGGGCGCCGAACTGGGCCTTGGCTTTCTGGGCCTTGGCCTGTGGCCGGACAAAACACGCGAGGCGCTGCCCATCATGCCCAAGGGGCGCTATGGCATCATGCTGCGCCATATGCCGCGCGTCGGCTCTATGGGGCTCGACATGATGCTGCGTACCTGCACCATCCAGACCAACCTCGATTATTCGAGCGAGGCAGATATGGTGCAGAAATTCCGCGTCAGCCTAGCGTTGCAGCCCTTGGGAACAGCGCTTTTTGCCAATTCGCCCTTTTTGGAGGGCAAGCCCAATGGCTATCAAAGCTATCGCTCACATATCTGGACCGATACCGACCCTGCACGCACAGGCATGCTGCCTTTCGTGTTTGAAGACGGCTTTGGCTATGAACGCTATGCCGATTACATGCTCGATGTGCCGATGTACTTCGTCTATCGCGATGGTGGGTATATTGATGCAGCCGGCAAAAGCTTCCGCGATTTTCTAGACGGCAATCTAGATGTTTATCCGCGCGAAAAGCCAACCATCGCCGATTGGAATGACCATTTATCAACGGCCTTTCCTGAAGTCCGCCTGAAAAGCTTTCTGGAAATGCGCGGGTCCGATGGCGGGCCGTGGAACCGGATTTGTGCGCTGCCCGCTTTGTGGGTTGGCCTGCTTTACGATCAAGGCGCGCTGGATGCCGCGTGGGATTTGGTCAAGCATTGGACAATTGAGGACCATCAGCGCATCCGCGATGCGGTGCCGAAATTGGGCCTTGCAACGCCTATGCCCGATGGCCGGACAATGAATGATCTGGCAAAAGACGTGCTGGATATTGCGACAGCCGGCCTCAATGCGCGTGGCCAGATTAATTCAATGGGCGACAATGAAAGCGGCTTCCTCAATCCGCTGCGCCAAATTGTCGATTGCGGCAAATCTCCCGCGCAACAATTGCTTGAAAAATATCACGGGGAATGGGGCGGCGATTTATCCAAAGTCTATGATGAGATGAGCTTCTAAAACACAGCGTTCCGGCCTTGAGCCGAAGCCTAGGGCCATCTGCCCCCCTGCGCGGACATTCCTGCCACATCCCCTGGACTCCGGCCTACGCCGGAGTACGGATTGCCGCTTGTTCCTCTGCGTCTCTGCGCTCCCCTCGTCATGCTGAACTTGTTTCAGCATCCACTTTGGGGACATATGCCAGACTGCGGTCTGGGTGGCACCGTGGATCCTGAAACAAGTTCAGGATGACGGGTCGGGCGAAGGCGTACTCCGGCCCTGAGCCGGAGCCTAGGAGCGCGGTGTTTTTGGGCTCCGGGTCAGGCCCGGAGCACTCTCATATTTACACCAACCGGCTTTGACGCACGGCAGCTTCAATGAAGCTCTTAAACAGCGGGTGCGGGTCAAAGGGCTTGGATTTCAGTTCCGGGTGGAATTGCACACCAACAAACCATGGATGGTCCGGCCGTTCGACAATTTCAGGCAGTTCGCCATCGGGCGACATGCCGCTGAACACCAAACCATTGGATTCCAGCGCCTCGCGATATTTGGTGTTCACCTCATAGCGGTGGCGATGGCGTTCGGAGATGGTGGTTGCCCCATAGATGGAGGCGACATGGCTGTTGCCATCCAATTTGGCGTCATAAGCGCCCAGCCGCATGGTGCCGCCCAGATCACCGCCAGCTTCGCGCTTTTGAATGCCCTCTTGGCTCATCCACTCGGTGATGATGCCCACCAGAGGCTCATCGGTTGGGCCAAATTCGGTTGAGGAGGCCTTGGGGATTCCTGCCAAATTCCGTGCTGCTTCCACGCAGGCCATCTGCATACCAAAGCAAATGCCGAAATAAGGCACCTGACGTTCCCGCGCAAAGCGGATCGCTTCAATCTTGCCCTGCGCGCCGCGCTCCCCAAAGGCACCGGGGACGAGAATGGCGTGCATCGGCTCTAGCCGGGCCGCAATATCGCTGTCCCCAGCTTCAAATAATTCGGCATCAATCCACTGAATATTTACCTTAACCCGATTGGCGATACCGCCATGGACCAAGGCTTCGTTCAGCGATTTATACGCATCTTGCAGCCCAACATATTTGCCAACGACACCAATGGTGACTTCGCCTTCCGGGTTGGTCAGGCGGTCCATAATGTCGATCCAGCGTTGCAGATCAGGATCGGGCCCCGGCTCTATGCCAAAGGCGCGCAGCACCTCTGCATCCAAACCTTCGGCATGATATTGCAACGGCACACCATAAATGGACTTTGCGTCCAAGGCGGGAATAACCGCTTCCTTACGGACGTTGCAGAACAGCGCGATTTTTGCGCGCTCATTCTCTGGCAGGGGATGTTCACACCGGCAAATCAGCACATCGGGCTGGATGCCAAGGCTCGTCAATTCGCGCACTGAGTGCTGGGTCGGCTTGGTCTTGAGCTCCCCTGCCGCCGCCACATAGGGCACCAAAGTGACATGCGCGAACACCGTCTGCTCACGGCCGAGTTCATTGCGCAGCTGGCGGATCGCTTCAATAAAGGGCAGCGATTCAATATCGCCCACGGTGCCGCCAATTTCACACAGAACGAAATCAAGGCCTTCCGTTTCGGCCTTGGCAAAGTCCTTAATGGCATCCGTCACATGGGGGATGACTTGCACCGTCGCCCCCAGATAATCGCCCCGGCGTTCTTTTTGGATGATGTTCTGATAAATGCGGCCCGAGGTCACATTGTCAGATTGGCGCGCAGACACGCCCGTAAAGCGTTCATAATGGCCAAGATCGAGGTCGGTTTCGGCCCCGTCATCGGTCACATAGACTTCGCCATGTTGATATGGGGACATCGTGCCCGGATCTACATTGAGATACGGGTCGAACTTACGAATGCGAACCTTGTAGCCACGCGCCTGCAAAAGGGCAGCCAATGATGCTGCCATTAGTCCTTTGCCAAGCGAAGAGACCACGCCGCCGGTGATGAAAATGAACCGCGCCATGGGAGAAGAGCCGTAAGCGGAGCACGCCGGATTCGGCAAGCCCCCTGTCCCAAAGTTAGTTAAATAATTTGGGGATTAGTTTTTCTTATCCGCCGGGGCTGGGTTTGACTGGCCCGGAACCGCCAGAGGAACTGGCGCATTTTGGGCCGGTGCAGCGTCTGGCGCCGGCGTTGCAGGGCGCGCCAGGCTTGCATCAATTGTATCTGGCTTGCGGCTGACAGTGGCCAGCGCGGCCAGCGCGATTGACAAGAGAATGAAGATGGACGCCAAAATCGTTGTCGTGCGCGTCATGAAATTGCCAGCGCCGCGAGCCGACATAAGGCCGGTGGGGCTTCCCCCTGTCAAACCGCCACCTTCTGACCGCTGCA
>Ga0315899_10000072_pt1 | contig 130462 bp, 120 predicted proteins | sample LakEriMetagenome_2_FD_203518 | JGI IMG/M metagenome (GOLD analysis project Ga0315899, IMG submission 203518) | Freshwater fungal communities from buoy surface, Lake Erie, Ohio, United States - Buoy 4 MA112 | ecosystem: Environmental > Aquatic > Freshwater > Lake | place: USA: Lake Erie, Ohio... | reverse complement strand
TTACTCCAATTGCAAAAATGATTGTACTTAAAAGAATGTAATGGTTTAAAGGTACACCTTGAATTGCCTGAGTTAAGTTTTCCATAATCTACCCTTGTTTAATATCTTTTTTAGCTAATAAAACTGCTCCAACCATAGCTGAAAGCAAGAGAATAGATGAAATCTCAAACGGTAAAAGGAATTTGCTGAATAAGACCTTTCCCAGGTTTTTCACAAGACCTAAATCCTGAGTCTGAAGAACCAGAGGATCAGAAGCATTCAAGGCCTTTACCGAGCCAACTAAAGTTATAACGAGACACATACCTGCTATGACGCCAACCATTTTAAGAAGATTGGATTTCGAACCGATTGAACCTTCATTTAGATTGAGTAACATGAGGACAAAAAGAAATAGCACCATTATTGCACCCATGTAAACAATGAAATTTACTATGGCAAGAAATTGTGCATTCAGCATAATATAGTGCAGGGTGAATGTAAAAAAAGTGACGATAAGATAAAGCACGCTATGAACCGGATTCTTCGAAAATATCACCAAAAGGGCGAAGAATATGGTTAAAAAAGCAACAAAATAAAAAAGAGATACACTCATTAATAAGGTAATTTAATCTTCACTCCTATTTTGGGCAAAGGTATAATTTCTGCCGAAATTATTAGAGGTTACGGCTTCCTCAATTCAAAAATATTAGTTCTGCTGAACCTTCATAGACTCTTCAACTAACTTATCTTTACCGTAAATAAAATCTTTTCTAAGATAGTCTGCAGGAACAATGGGTCCATCTAAATAGATTGCTTCTTTCGGACAAGCTTCTTCACACAATCCGCAAAAAATGCAGCGAAGCATATTGATCTCATAAACAGCTGCATACTTTTCTTCACGATACAAAGTTTCTTCACCTTTTTGACGCTCAGCAGCAATCATTGTGATGGCTTCTGCCGGACAAGAAAGTGCACAGAGTCCGCATGCAGTACAACGCTCACGGCCTTCTTCATCCCTTTTTAGTGAATGCATTCCTCTCCAGTTCTCAGAAAACTCACGTTCAAACTCGGGATAAAAAATAGTTTCCTTCTTTTTGAACATGTGTTTGAAAGTTATTCCCATCCCCTGAAATATTGCCGGAAGATATAATCTCTCCCAGAAATTCATCGGTTTCTGTTCTAAAACTTTTTTCCTGTTACTTAATGGTTCCATAAACCCTAAATCCTCCTCAACGGGGTTTTAATTATTGATTAAACGGTCAATTTCAGACCAATTATAATTTGTCAATTAGTGTAATTACAATACCGGTAATTACTATGTTGGCAATTGCCAATGGAATTAAAATTTTCCAACCAAGATTCATTAGCTGATCGTATCTGAAACGAGGTACCGTCCACCTCACCCACATAAACAGGAAGATGAATGCAAATATCTTCAAAATCAGGACACCCATTCCAATTAATGGTCCGAATAAAGGCCCAAGCAGTTCATTTACAAAATCCATCCCTGGATAATTATACCCGCCAAAATATAGTGTGGACATTACCGCGGAAGCCAAAAACATATTCAGATACTCTGCGAACATAAACGCCCCCATTTTGAAACCTGAGTATTCAGTATGGTAACCACCTACTAGTTCAGTTTCACATTCGGGTAAATCGAAAGGGGTTCGATTAGTTTCTGCAAAAGAACAGATAAGAAAAATAAGGAATCCGACAGGCTGATAAAAAACATTCCAATTAAATCCATGCTGCTGCTCAGCTATTTCCTTCATACTAAGGGTATTGGTAAGCATAAGCAATGCTATAATCGATAATCCCATAGGAATTTCGTAGCTGATACTTTGGGAAGCGGCCCTAACTGCACCCATCAGTGAAAACTTATTATTTGAAGCCCATCCCCCGATCATAATTCCATAAACGCCCAATGAAACTACTCCAAAAATATAGAGTATTCCGACATTGATATCCGTAATCTGTAAACTAACCTGACGACCGAATATCTCAACATCCTGGCCCCAGGGAATAACAGCACTACCAAGAAAGGATGTGAATAATGCCAGCGATGGTCCTAAAATAAAAAGAGCCTTACTTGAATCTGTAGGAATAATTTCTTCCTTAAAAAACATTTTGAGTCCGTCAGCAAGTGGCTGGAACATTCCACCGGGACCCGCCCTGTTTGGCCCAACCCTGTCTTGAAGGAAACCTGCAATCTTTCTCTCCGCAAGTGTGGAATAGGCAGCAATGGTAAGACTGACCAAAAATATGACCAAAATTAGCCCGAATTTCTCAATTATAAACGCTAGTTCCATCAGATTTTAGTTGCTCGTTCAAATTCAATTTTATTCGCTTCAATCAAAACCTGATTTTCTTTAATCACAGGTAATGGAACAAACTCATAATGATTAGAGGATATTACAGAGGTTTGTGCAATATGCCGTGGACCTTCAATAATCCAGCTACTGGTATTTTTAGTTTCAAAGCGGCAGGTGTTACAAATAAAATCTTCTACCTCACCAAATTGATCCTTGCGGCCTGTAACTCGCAGTACTTCATCTCCTTTGTACCACAAAGTTACTTTTCCTTTACAGGTAGGGCAATCGCGGTGAGCATCCACAGGTTTTGTAAACCAAACCCGATTCTTGAATCGGAAAGTTTTATCGGTTAAAGCACCTACCGGACAAACATCAATTACATTACCTGAAAAATCGTTTTCAATTGCCTTTTCGATATAAGTAGAAATCTCTGAAGCGTCACCTCTACCTAAAATACCATGCATTCGATTATCCGTGATCTGGTTTGCAACATAAACACATCTATAGCATAAAATGCAGCGCGTCATGTGCAACTGAATCTTATCGCCAATATCAATTTTTTCAAAGGTACGACGGTCAAATTCATACCTTGAATTGCCTACACCGTGCTCAAAAGACAAATCCTGTAAATGACATTCTCCCGCCTGATCACAAATCGGACAGTCGAGCGGGTGATTGATCAATAAAATTTCAACTACTCCCTTTCTTGCCTCAATCACTTCAGGTGAAGTGATATTTTGGACTTCCATTCCATCCATTACACCAGTGCGGCATGAGGCAACCAGCTTAGGCATAGGACGAGGATCCTTTTCAGAACCCTTACTTACTTTAACAAGACAGGTCCGGCATTTTCCGCCACTACCTTCGAGTTTAGAATAATAACACATGGCAGGTGGTACAATATCTCCACCAATCTGACGTGCAGCGTTGAGAATACTTGTACCCGGTTCTACTTCAACCGTTATCCCATCTATTGTAACTTTAACTTTTTCGCTCATTGTTTAAATTCAAAACCTGTGCTAAATATGAATAGGCTTGCCATCTAAAATTGTGAATTTTAACTACTAACCACTTCTTCTAATTTTGGTAAGGGATCTGCATACTTTGCAAGACCATAATTCCTAGCCACTGCTTCCTTTGGCTCGTTAACATGCCATTCAAATTCATCCCGGAAATGACGGATTGCACTGGCAACAGGCCATGCAGCAGCATCACCTAAGGGGCAAATAGTATTTCCTTCAATTTTCTTAGAAACATCAACCAATAGGTCTATATCACTCATTTTCCCATGACCATATTCCAAACGATGAAGCACTTTCTCCATCCAGCCGGTTCCTTCACGACATGGTGAACACTGTCCGCAACTTTCATGATGATAGAACCGTGAAAAATTCCAGGTATTTCTAACAATACACTGGTCTTCATCAAAAGCAATAAAACCACCAGAACCTAACATACTTCCGCTTTGAAAACCTCCATCAGAAAGTGATTCATAGCTCATCAAACGGGGCTGACCATTAATTGTATTCAAAATAAGATTAGCAGGAAGAATTGGCACTGAAGAGCCTCCAGCAACAACAGCCTTTAATCTTTTCCCGTTTGCAATACCCCCACAATATTCATCAGAATATATAAACTCTTCAACCGGAACACCTAATTCAATTTCATATACACCTGGCTTTTTGAGGTTTCCAGAGGCAGAAATCAATTTTGTTCCAGTACTTCTGCCATTCCCAATCTTGGCATACTCCTCGCCGCCATCATTAATAATAGGCACTACAGCTGCGATAGTTTCTACATTATTTACAACTGTAGGACAAGCCCAAACACCTGATATTGCAGGAAAAGGAGGCTTTATTCTTGGATTACCACGCTTACCTTCCAATGATTCAATCAAAGCAGTTTCTTCACCACATATATATGCTCCGCCACCTGGCTGAACGTATAATTCAAGATCGTATCCTGAACCCAAGATATTTTTGCCAAGAAAACCGGCATTCTTTGCTTCAGCTATTGCACGCTCCAGAATTCTAATCTGAGGCATCATTTCGCCCCGGACATAGATATAGGATGTTTTTGCACCCAAGGCGAAACTGGCAACAATCATTCCTTCTATCAAAAGATGAGGGATATGGGTCATCAAAAATCTGTCCTTAAATGTACCGGGTTCTGATTCATCAGCATTGCAAACCAGATAACGCTCACGGCCTTCTGGTTTTGCCAAAAAACTCCACTTCATACCGGTAGGAAAGCCTGCACCACCTCGTCCACGAAGTCCGGATGTTTTCACCTCTTCAACCACCGCATCAGGAGTCATCGTCTTTAAGGCCTTTTCTACCGAACGGTATCCTCCATTCTGACGATATACATCGAAAGTATGAATTCCAGGTACATTAATATTCTCTAATAATAACTTACGCGCCATGTTAAATCAAGATGAAAGATGGAAGATGAGAGATGAAAGACCCTGCTATAAAAAACTCAGCCTCATATCTCATAACTCACATCTCATTTCTCATATCTTATTCTTTAATGTTTCAATCAATTTATCTACACTCTCATTTGTTAAGTGCTCATAAAAAGTGTAATCAGGCCCAATCTGTAAAACCGGAGCCATTCCACATGCCGCTAAACACTCAACACCTCTCCAGCTAAACTTACCATCTGCCGTAATTTCACCTTCTTTAACTCCTAAGGTCTTTTCAATATGGTCCATGATCTTCTCGGCACCAACCAGACAACATGGTCCGGTACGGCATACCTCCAAAACATACTTTCCCTGCGGACGAAGAAAGAACATGGTATAAAAAGTGGCAACTTCGTAAACCTCTATTGGTTTTATCTGAAGGTATGATGCTACTTTATCCATTGCCTCCGGACTTACCCATCCGTATTCAGCCTGAACCAAATGCAGCACAGGCAGCAGGGCTGATTTTTGTTTTCCCTGAGGATAACGTGTTACAATCTCATCAAACTGTTTAATCAGTGCTGATGAGAATTCAATTTCCTTATGTTCAGTTACACTAAGCATCTAATTCTCCTGCAATTACGTTCAAGCTACTCATATTGATAATGGCATCGGATAACAGCATTCCGGCACTCATTGGAGCATACATCTGGTAGTTAATAAAACTTGGTCTTCTGAAGTGCAGACGATAAGGTGAACGACCACCGTCATTAACCAGATAGAAACCCAACTCGCCATTACCACCCTCAACTGCATGGTATACTTCAGTTTTTGGAGTATCGATCTCTCCCATCACAATTTTGAAATGGTAGATCAAAGCTTCCATACTATTATAAACCTCCTCTTTAGGAGGAAGATAAAATTCAGGCACATCTGCATGAAAAACTCCTTTTGGTTCTTTTTCAATTTTTTGTAAGGCCTGTTCTATGATTCTTAAGCTCTGCCACATTTCCTCGTTGCGTACTATATAACGATCATATACATCACCACTTGTACCTACCGGGATTTCAAAATCAAAATCCTGGTAAGAGGAATAAGGTTCATTTACCCTCACATCATAATCCACACCGGTTGCCCGTAAAATAGGGCCACTCCAACTATAATTTAAAGCGGTTTCAGGATCGACTGCAGCAACACCCGAAGTCCGTTCGATAAAAATTCTGTTCCGGTTAAATAAAGTTTCAAATTCTTTAAGAATAGGCGGGAATTTGACGAGGAATTTCTTGATTTTAGCAAAAGCAATATCATTAAAATCACGCTCGAATCCACCAATACGGCCAATATTAGTCGTCAGTCTGGCACCACATATCTCTTCATAAATTTCATAGATATGCTCTCTCTCCTCCATCAAATAGAGGAAGCCTGTAAATGCACCAGTATCAACACCTAATATTCCATTACAAATCAAGTGATCTGAGATACGGGCAAGCTCCATAACTATCACTCGAAGATAATCAACCCGCTTTGGAGTTTCGATACCGAGTAACTTCTCAACCGTCATGTGCCAACCCATATTGTTAATAGGAGAAGAGCAATAATTTAAACGGTCAGTGAGCGGGGTAATCTGGTAAAACGGACGGTGTTCAGCAATTTTCTCGAAGGCGCGATGTATATAGCCAATTGTTGAAACACCACTTATAATTCGTTCTCCATCCATGACCAAAACATTCTGAAAAACACCATGTGTTGCCGGATGGGTAGGACCTAGGTTTAATATAAACGTTTCCTTCTGGGGGTCGTTATCTGTAAATATGGGGTGATTCATCATCTTCCGAAGAAATAATCCTTTTTATCAACACGATTTGGGTCTTCCAGCGGATGTTCTCTTCTCATTGGAAAAACCGTCATATCATCAACATTTAAAACTCTTACCAGATTTGGATGTCCATCAAAAATGACTCCGAAAAAGTCAAATGTTTCACGTTCCATCCAGTTAGCACCTTCCCAAAGATTGGTTGCAGTAGGAATGTGCGGCGCATCTCCGTCAATAAATACTTTAATCCTTACACGTATGTTATTAGTTAAACTATGCAAATGATAGATTACACCAATTGACAAGGCCTGTTCAGGATAATGTATCGCAGTTATGTCTGTCAAATAATTAAATTTAAGATCCTTATCTTCTTTAAGAAAACGTAGAACTTCGCTGATATTTTCAGAAGATGTTTCAAAAGTTAATAAACCATACGGCTCTGAAGGTATAGAAATCCTATCTCCAAAAACTGAAGTTAAACTTTGAATGACTTGCTGATTATTGAGTTTGTCCATTTACTGGATTCCGTATCTTTCTAATAATGCTTTATACTCCGGTGATTCTCTCCTTCGAAGAGACTCATTTTTAACTAACTCCTGTATTTTATTGAACCCATCAATAATTGCTTCCGGCCTGGGTGGGCAACCCGGAACATAAACATCAACCGGAATAATTTCATCAATCCCCTGCATAACAGAATAAGTATCAAATATCCCACCACTACTGGCACAAGCTCCAACAGCAATCACCCAGCGTGGTTCTGCCATTTGTAGATAAACCTGCTTCAATACTGGTCCCATTTTTTTTGCAATTGTGCCCATGACCATTAACAAATCTGCTTGACGTGGTGAAAAACTTGGTCTTTCTGATCCAAAGCGGGCAAAATCATAATGTGACCCCATGGTTGCCATAAATTCAATACCACAACAAGATGTAGCAAAAGGCAAAGGCCATAATGAATGTGATCTGGCTAATCCAACTACTTTGTCCATGGATGTAGCAAAAAAACCTGAACCTTCAATACCAGGAGGCGCTTCTACCAAATTTATTTCAGTCATAATTCTTTAAAAGAAAAAGCCCAATTCAGATAAGTCTAAAATGAGCCCAAATTTAAGAAATTTAATGTTTTCAATTGTTTAAACAATTATTTAGAAACAGTCTAAACGCTATTCCCAATCCAATGCTTTCTTCTTCACTATATAGACAAATCCAAGTAAGAGCGTTCCCATAAAAACAAACATTTCCAACAAACCGTTAACGCCAAAATCGCGGAAATTAACCGCCCAAGGATACATGAAAATTACCTCAATATCAAAAAGCACAAAAAGAATGGCAACTAAAAAGTACTTAATTGAAAAGGGTTGCCGAGCATTTCCAATTGATTTTATACCCGATTCAAATGCAATTAACTTATCAGATGTTTTTCGCTTTGGACCTGCTAAATGTGTTATGGTCATAGTCAGTGCCACAAAGCCAAAGGCAACAAGCATCTGAAAGATAATAGGGAGATAATTTACTGCTGTACTTTGTGCTTCCATGCTTATGTATTACGGCGCAAATATAAAAAAAAAAGAAGTCCCTAAACAATGTTCAGGGACTTCTCTTCAAATTATATTAATATTTTTACTTATTACCTTCTATTGCTTTCACCGCTTGTGTTGCCGTGACATTTACTGGATCCAGAGCAAGAACTTTATCAAAAAATTCCTTGGCTTTTACATTATCCCCATCCTTTCTTGCGGCAACAGAACCAAGATAATTGTATGCTTCAATTAGACCAGGAGTACTTTTTGTAGCAAGTTCTGGTTTTTCAACTGTAACAAGATTTACGTACCTAGCATAAAATGGGGCTGCCAGACCCTGACTATCGTTTTCATCATCCATAAGTCGATTGATACGACCTCTGTACTGCCAACCAATTTGTGTAGTTGGTGCACGCTGCAAAAGATATGAAAAAGAGGAATCTGCCTTTACTAATAAGTCTTTCTCTGGATTCATGTTTGCATTTTTTAATGCACCATAATTGAAATAGTACGAAGATCCCAAGTAGTAGTAATCAAGTAGAGCTCTTTCAGGGTTCTTAATAGAAATTTCATAAGCCTTTGCTGCAGCTTCGTATTTCTTTCCTTTAAATAAGGCCTGTCCAATTTCACTCATCACAGCGGCATTGGTAGAATCCATTTCTACGGCCTTGGTTATATTTGACAATCCTTCAGTGAACATTGTGGTATCCTTCATTTGAGCTCTTCCCAAGTAAAGATAATCCTGAGAAATCAAACGGCTTGGCTCAACCTTAGAGATGAATTCTTTAAGTGCCTGAGCACTTGATGCAAAATTTCCATTTTCGAAAGCTGAGTAAGCTAAATAACGTAGAACTCTTGGGTTTACTTTATCAAGTTTCGCCATTTCAATAGCTTCTGCTTCAAGCAATTTGAAGTCCTTGGCTAAGAAAAGAAAATCTGCATGACGTAAGCGTGAATCTAACGAACGATCTGTCAGATCCATGTATTTCTCATAAAATTGAACCGCTTGCTGGATACGGCCAGCGTATTCCTTTTGAGATGTCCAGGCCCAGCCAAAATAAGTCTCAGCTAATTCGCGGTAAGCTGGACCGTAGCTTGGATCTAGCGCAATAACACTGTTAAATTCAGCAATCGCTTCAGGAAAGGCCTTACTTAATTTATTGATCTTACCTAATTCAACTTTAGACCTCAAAAAGGTTTTATCAAGCTCAAATGCATTTCTGTATGCACTAAATGCCTCACCGTTCTTTTGTTGTGAACGATATGCATCTCCTAAAACCAGATATAACTGTGCGTCTTTATCATTCAATAATTTTGACTTTTCAAGGTGAACCAATCCCTCATTAATCATAGGCACTGGTGCATTAACATATGCTCGACCGATGTAAAGATCCGTAGTGTGATCTTTCTTCTTGGTAAGCGATATTGCTTTATCAAAATTAGCTTTCGGACTTCCCTTTTTTGCAAGTTCAACTGCGCCTAAACCCACATGGTTTAAAGCATATTCACCATTAGCTGTGATTCCTTTGCTAAATGCTGCTTTTGCAGAGTCAATATAATCCGGGCGTACGTATATCGGACTAGTTGTTAGGTACAAATTGCCTAAGAAAAAGAAATTATCAGCATTGGCAGGCTGAGTGCTTGTTAAGGTATTTAAAATAGCCTTTCCTTTCTGATACTGTTCCGCATCAATTGCCTTACGGGCATCAGCTAAACTCTGAGCAAAAACTGCTGAACCAACTAATATCAACCCCAAGGTTATTTTTACTGCCTTGTTCATCATGTTACAATTTTAATTTAGTTTACAATATTTATCTCTCGTGAAGGAATACTATCAGGTAAAAGCCCGGATTTTAGTACAACTCTTTGTCCACGTTCACCCGCGATGAATGACGCAAAACCTGTGCCTAAACCTGCACCACCTTCACAATTAATGACATATAATGACCTTGTTAGAGGATATAATCCTAAAGCAATGTCATTTTGAGTAGGTTTATAGAATGCATCAGAGCCAGCTTGACCCGAAACATTCTTGACACCCAATATTTTCAAATCTCCAACTATACCCTCCAGCTCCCTTGGGGGCTGTACCATCCAGTTAACACCTACAACTCCAATTGCACCCGGATTATCATGAACGTATCTTATAACTTCAGAATTTGATTTAAGCGCATAAACACCCTTCGCAGGGAGATCATTAACGCCGGCAAGTTCTTTAAAGTATCTTACTGTACTCGAATTTGCATTGTCAAAAACCAGACTTTGAATAGGTGAATCAAAACCTTTCAAAACTTTGATAATATCCTGAACCAAAACCAAAGAATCTTTTGTTGGATTCTTTGATATTAAAGCGATGCCATCAATAGCAAAGCGATTTACACGGACTTTAATATTCTTATCCTCGAAGTGCTTAGTTTCCTGAGGCGTTAAAAGTCTGGATATAACCGCAACCTGGACACTGTCAATCAAAAATAAATTTAATAATTCATTTTCAGATTTTAATAAGAGATCCAACTTGGCATCCGGATAAGTACTTTCAAATAAATATTCCTGGTCCTCAATAATCGGTGCAAAAGATTCATCAACCAATATTTGTTCAAAACCACTTGTATAGGACTGTTGAACAGAACCAGAATTATTCTGGCAAGATAAAAGAACGAGTAGCAGACTTGATATAAAAATATAATAAATCCTTTTCATATTAAAATTAGGAGCGAATTAAACGTACGAACCTGATAAATGAATATACAATCAATAGCAGTGCAAAAGCTACCCGATATTCAAAATCAAGATTGATTGGAAAATCTTTCCAAAAGATAATCGCAACTCCCAAAGCAAAGTATAAGGCAAACATCCCAAGCCCTAAAATAAACAGAAATCGCTTTGCGGGCGATTTCTGTATTTTGTTTTCTTCTTTGGAGAAAGACATAGACAATTATTGTCCTGCCAACTGGAAGAAGATAGGCATAGTGTAAGCAACACGAACCGGACGACCATTTTGAATACCTGGCTTCCAGGCCGGTGCATTTTTCAATACCCTAACAGCTTCCTCATCACATCCACCACCAATACCTCTTAAGACTTTGATATCAGTTAAATTACCGTTCTTTTCAACTACAAAGCTCATAATCACACGACCTGTAATATTGTTTTCACGAGCCATTGGAGGATATTTCAAATTTTTCTGAAGGTATTTACCCCATCCAGCCATACCACCCTGAAATTCAGGAAGTACTTCCACACTTGCAAAATCCTTGATACTGTTATCTTCAATAACTGCTACCTCTTTAGGTGCTTCACCCACAGGTTCGTCAATTACGATATCTGCGTTTGGATCACCTTCAATTGTCTTCTGACCTGGATCGGCAACCTTTAGTTCTTCAACCGTTGGAGGTTCTTCATCTCTCACCTGTTCTGCCGGAACAACTACAGGAGGAGGGAATTTAATCTGATCGATTTTAGGCTTTGGTGGCTCTGGTGGAGGAGGAGGTAACTCTTCCTTATTGATTGGAGGAGGAGGTGCCAATACTACTTCAGTAATTTTCACCTTGTCTGCCTCTGGCAATATTCCGGAGATATATCTTATAATCAATGGTAATGAAACCATAGTTATAAAAAGCAAAGAGCCAACAATCACCGCTCGGCTTGTAGTTTTGGAATTATCTCTCCTCAACTCATAAGCTCCATAGTTCTTATTTCTCCCGGCAAATACAACATCCAGCCATTGCGGGTTGAATAAATCTATTTTAGACCCTAACATATTTAATTCTTTAAAGGGTTAATATTTGTTTAAAATTATTATTTGTAAAGACCATCACGCTTTAAAAGAGCGATATCTGGATCAGAAATCTCAACAATTGCATACCTTTCGATGTTTGAAACTTTCATTTCATCTAGGATATCCACAAAATTTCTGTAACTCGAATGCTCACTTGGTTTGATCAGTACGATCAGTCCTTTACTTGGATCACCGGTAGCTGCTATAACCTTTTTAGAATTCTCAACCAGAGCTTTTCTGATTCCGTTTCTTCCATAGTTATCAACCTGAGGAGGGGTTAGGGGTTTATCAACAAGCCCCATATACCATTCCAAGCGATTGTTTGCACCAAGAAGTATAGTCATTGTTCTATTATCAGCAATTGTTAATTCTTGCTGATCTTGTTTTTCCTTATCAGGCATGGCTAAATCCATTGCCTGTGGTTTTGCCAGTGTAGTGGTAAGCATAAAGAATGTGATCAGAAGAAAGGCTAAATCAACCATTGCAGTTAAATCCACACGTGTTGATTGTTTCTTACTTCTAACTTTACCGCCTTTATTCTTACCCCCGCCGGAGGTGTCTAATTCTGCCATCGCGTTTTATATTAGTGTTACGATTATTCTTCGCCTGTCCTCAATGAGGTGATCAGACTAAATTTGTTAATGTTCTGATCCTGGAGGATATTCAATAGTTTCTTAATTGAAGGATACTCCTCTTTCGAATCTCCCTTAATACTGACACGCATATCAACATTGTTTAGCTCTTTTGTAGCGTAGCGGGCTGATATTATCCAATCATGCAATTCAGATGGACGTACACCTACTGAATCAGTAGGCACACCAGGTTGAAGTCCGGGTTTACTCCGATCATCTCCCTTCATCATAATAATTTGCTTTAAATTACCAATTGGAACTCCAAAGCTTTCTATAAGTGAAAAACGGGTTTTTTCTTCTTCTGTAAACTGTATTTGGTACTTTTCGCCCATCAATTCAAGAGTCCGTTTGCGTATAGGTTGTCCCGGTACTCCAAAAAATACTTTACCCTTTTGACCAATAGTCAACGTCGCTATGTCCATATCCGGAAGCTTAAACTTTACAGTCGATGCTGGAGTATCAACCGGAAGAGGTTCAGGCTGACGGGCTGTTGCTGTTAGGATAAAGAAGGTAAGCAACAAAAACGCCACATCACACATTGCTGTCATGTCGATAGCTGTACTCTTTCTGGCAACTTTAATTCTAGGCATTGCTTATTTTTTAATTATTTAACTATTCACTATAGCGTTGAAAATATTCCGGATTTTCTATAAAACCCGGAATAAATTTTCAACAAAATTATTTATGAGTACTTGCATATGTTTGAACGATAGAGAAACCAGCCTCATCGATAGCATATGTCAATTTATCAATCTTAGAAGTAAATAGGTTGTACATGATGATCGCTAAGGCTGAAGTTGCAATACCTGTAGCAGTATTGATCAATGCTTCAGAGATACCGTTCGCTAGAGCAGCCTGATCCGGAGAACCTGCAGTTGATAAAGCCGCGAAGGCCTTGATCATACCCGTTACAGTTCCTAATAGTCCCATCAAAGTACCAATGGATACCAAAGTAGCAATAACTGTTAAGTTTTGTTCTAACATTGGCATCTCCAAAGCAGTAGCTTCTTCGATATCCTTCTGTATTGCAAGACATTTTTGCTCAGTATCCATCTTTGGTTCAACTTCCATTTCTTTGTATTTCTTCAATCCAGATTTGATAACGTTTGCAACTGAACCTTCTTGCTTATCACATTCTGATATAGCAGAATCAATATTACCAGCACCGATAAAACCTTGAATCTTTTTTACAAATTGGTCTACATTACCTTTACCAGTAGCTTTGCTAATGACAAAGAAACGCTCGAATGAAAATACTATAACCATAAGGAATAAACCCATAAGAACTGGTACAACAAGTCCCCCTTTGTAAACCATTCCAAAATAGTTACCTGGTAGTGGATGACCATTTTCTGGATCTCCACCCTCAAAATTAGAAGGATCTCCCATTACGAATTTCCATAATAGAACTCCGACAAAAATACACATCACAATAGACAGACTTGCAAAAATGTTTGAACCAGAGCTACTCTCTTTCTTAGCTGTTGTTGGTTTTGGTGCGTTCGCCATTTTTTTTAAATTTTAGTTTTAGTTGTTGATTAGAAAATATAAGTTAATTGTTTTTTGTTTGGTACTATTTTATAAATATTAAGTTTTAATCATTTTTAACAAAATCCTTTTTTTCTCCCCATTGATTCGGGATAACAAAAATATAATTTTCGAGTTAATAAAAAATTTTTTGTGAATTTATTAATTCTATATGTTCAATCCTGTCAAAGCCGTCCCTAGAATGTGGCAAGCAACGTGCCTTTCTAAAAAATGATTAAAACTTAATCATTATACAATGAAAACTATTTTTTATTGTAATTGCAAATTTGTTGAATGATTTTAAAGTCTACTAATCTAAAAAAAGTTTAGGATTTATACTAATTATTTCATTGTCAATAGATTATACACAATGTTTAAAATTTGATACAAATGCCTGGAATATGATTCAGCTTTCAAACTGATGACTTAATCATCATAAAATCTAAAAAGTCTTTAAATTTTCGTTGTAATAACTGAAAAAATAAAAGGGATTTAACAGTAAAAGATTAATTTAACTTGAGATCGACATAAGGTAGGGTAAGAGGTCCCGTTTAAATTGATCTCATGATACTCTGGAGCCGTACGATTTGATTTTAGAAACGAATACCTATGTTTTTTAGCTTGGATCAGCCCCTTCCTACGGCGTATTTCCGGCAAGATTTTACATCGAACTCACGTTAATTTATACATAAATCAACCGCCTGATTTTTTTACTTTGTATCCATCAGCAATAAGTAATGCTAGAACCTTGTCACGAAAATCTCCCTGAATTATAATTTCACCCTCCTTTGAAGATCCACCAACCCCACATTTCTGCTTAAGCTTTTTACCTAGCTGCTCGAGATCTACCTGCTTTCCAACAAAGCCGGTTATAAGCGTAACGGCTTTCCCAGCACGTTGCTTCTTGTCTAGCTGTACCCTCAGATCCTGAAGATAAGGTTCCAGGGTTTCCGAAAGTTCAGATTCAAATGACGTGTAACCAAAATCAGGATTTGTAGAATAAACAACCCCCTGAAGGCCTCTGTTCTTTTTGGACATATTAATTAAGGATATTTAAAGAATGTGTATTAACTCCAATATTCAAAATTGTTCCCATGGAAAAGGGATCACCATCCAGATGAACAGCTGCTTCATGTGATCTGGTAATAATGATCTTACGACCTTGAATAATCTCCAAATAATTTGATTTATGGGAATTTTTCCTAAACATTCGGAGTGCCAAGGCCGGAAAAATATAGAGCGGAAACGGCTTTACGATGCAAATATCTAACAAACCATCTTCCAATGATGCAAAAGGAGAAATATGGGCATTATTACCATATTGTGATGAATTAGCTATGCTAATCATAAATGCTTTAAATTCATAGTCCTTTCCATCTATATTCAAATGATAGTCTTGACAATCATAATTAGAAACCTCTGAGAAAACTATCTTAATATAGTTAATAAGACCACGCTTAATATTCTCTGCAAAGCGCGAACTTATCTGAGCATCAAATCCAACACCTGCCATATTGAAGAATTTCTTACCATTAAAAGTGCCGGTATCGATTTTACTAACATGAAAATTATTTATCCTTCTTATAGCTTGTACATCTCCAACCGGAATACCCAAAGATCTGGCCAGTCCGTTCCCCGATCCAAATGGAATGATTCCCATTAACTTATCGGTTCCATCAACTTCGCTTGCTACCTCGTTTATTGTGCCGTCACCACCCACTGCAACCAATATATCTGCACCATTTTTGATTGCCTCGGCTGCCAGTACAGATCCATGACCGTGATACTCAGTGAAGACACATTCATACTCAAATTTGGTCTTATCCAGATATTTGTCAATCTTTTCAGGAAAATTATATTTGGCTTTCCCACCTGAAATTGGATTAATAACAAATAAAATTTTCCTTTTCAATTAAATTTAGATTTTAGCTCCAAAAATACTTTTAAATTTTTTAGAACATAATATTTATCCTACTTTTGAAATGCAAAAAAGTGGATCGATTTGCGTTGATTGCAACCACGTAAAAAAAAGTGCTAAAACATTCTGCTGATTTTTACATCGATCAAAACATCACTCCAATTTTCTGCTTAACACAAAAATCTCTTATTTTTTAAATATTAATTGAACAATTATGCCTTATTTATTTACTTCCGAATCAGTATCAGAAGGCCATCCTGATAAAGTGGCTGATCAGATCTCAGATGCATTGATTGATAACTTCTTGGCATGGGATCCTGATTCCAAAGTTGCCTGTGAAACCTTGGTTACAACCGGACTTGTGGTATTGGCGGGAGAAGTTAAATCTCAAACTTACCTTGATGTCCAAAAAATTGCAAGAGAAGTAGTTCGTAAAATCGGATACACCAAATCTGAATATATGTTTGAAGCTGATTCATGTGGTGTAATTTCTGCAATTCATGAGCAATCTGCTGATATTAATCAGGGAGTTGACAGAGTTAAAAAACAAGATCAGGGCGCAGGCGACCAGGGAATGATGTTTGGTTATGCTACTGTTGAAACCGATAATTATATGCCATTGGCATTAGATCTTGCCCATAAGATATTAACAGAACTTGCTGCACTTCGCAGAGAAGATTCAGCCATTAAATATCTGCGCCCGGATGCAAAATCTCAGGTAACTATTGAATATAGCGATGATCACAGGCCAATTCGTATTGATGCCATAGTGGTTTCTACTCAGCATGACGACTTCGATACAGAAGTTAATATGCAGAAAAAGATTCAGCAGGACATTGTCTCTATTTTAATTCCTAGAATCAAAGCACAACTCAAACCAGAGCTTCAGGCACTGTTTACTGATGCAATCAAATATCATATCAATCCAACTGGAAAATTCGTGATTGGCGGACCTCATGGAGATACCGGTTTAACTGGTCGTAAGATTATTGTTGATACTTATGGTGGAAAAGGTGCACACGGTGGTGGTGCTTTTTCAGGTAAAGACCCTTCAAAAGTTGATCGTTCAGCAGCTTATGCAACCCGTCATATTGCTAAAAATCTGGTTGCAGCAGGTGTTTGTAATGAAATACTGGTACAAGTTTCGTATGCAATTGGTGTAAAAGATCCTATGGGAATCTTTGTCGACACCTATGGTACCGCTAAAGTTGGTCTGAATGATGGAGAAATTGCAAAAAAGATATCAGCAATATTCGATATGACTCCTTATGGAATCGAAACCCGTTTAAAGCTTCGCAATCCAATCTATTCTGAAACTGCAGCTTATGGACATATGGGTCGTCAAAGCCAAGTGGTAACCAAAACCTTCTCTGGAAACAATGGAGAAAGCAAAACTGTAGAAGTTGAGTTGTTTACATGGGAGAAACTAGATTATATTGATCAGGTTAAAAAAGCTTTCAATCTGGCTTAACACTTTGATTTTAATATTTTAAAGCCTTCTTTCGTCTTAGAGAGAAGGCTTTTTTGTTTAATATTGCATCCATGAATCCAGCATGTGCTTACCACCACTACAGCGACATGAATATTCGCTTATACAATTGCGCAAATACGGAAAATAAAACAATCACAAACTGATGAAAAATCAGAATTTAAACCCTTGGAAAACTCTTTCAAGTCTAAAAATTTATGAAAATCCATGGATCAGTCTGACTGAACATAAAGTAATTAATCCTGGTGGAGGGAATGGAATCTATGGTGAAGTCCATTTTAAAAATTTAGCTATAGGCATTATACCAATGGATAAAGATAATAACACTTGGCTCGTTGGTCAGTATCGCTATCCTCTGAAGCAATATAGCTGGGAAATTCCTGAAGGTGGTGGTTTACTTGATGATGATCCTCTTTTGAGCGCAAAACGGGAATTACTGGAAGAAACCGGAATTAAGGCAGATGAATGGATAGAGATTCAAAAAATTCACTTATCTAATTCTGTAAGTGATGAATTGGGTATTATTTATCTTGCGAGACAACTAAGCTTTGGCGAATCAAGTCCGGAAGAAAGCGAAGATTTGATTGTTCGTAAATTACCTTTTGAAACCGCATACCAAATGGTTCTAAATGGCGAAATAACAGATTCAATGAGTGTTGCCGCAATTTTAAAAGTAAAAATTTTGTCTATTCAGGATAAAATGCCATAATTGATGTTTCCTAACCGTTCATTAAAATTATATGAATAAAGTTTTAGGCTATATTTTTTCACCGATCCACTATTTGTTTTTTGGATTTTTTATCTGTCTTTTCCAACCCATACAATGGTTATGTTACAATTTAGGTGGACAAGAAGCACATAAAAAATCAGTCGACCTGCTAAATTTCTTTTTAGTAGGCACTTATTACCTTATGGGAAGTTCAATAAACTTTAAAAATTCTTACCAATTACCCCCGCGCAGGCCGATTATCTTTATAGCCAATCATCAAAGTTTATATGATATCCCGCCTCTGATCTGGTTCCTTAGGAAGCACCATGCTAAATTTATATCCAAAATTGAATTAACAAAAGGAATTCCAAGCATTTCCTTCAACTTAAAATATGGTGGTGGTGCCAATATTGATAGAAAAGACAGCAAGCAAGCCGTTGCAGAAATTCTTAAACTGGCAGAAAGAATGAAAAACAACAATTGGTCTACGGTTATTTTTCCGGAAGGAACCCGCTCAAAAGATGGTAAATTAAAACCATTTGCCATTGGCGGTGTGGCTACACTATTAAAAAAAGCACCAAATGCACTTATTGTACCAATTGTAATAAGAAACTCCTGGAAATTGGTACAGTTTGGTACTTTCCCATTAAGCTTCGGAGAAAGAATGAGTTGGGAAATTCTGGAACCACTGGAACCTGAAGGCAAATCGATGGAAGAAATTATTAGCTATGCAGAAGAGTCTATAAAAAAGGCACTTTATAATTAACCTGAATTCGATATTAAATTTTTCAGCAACTTTTTAGATTGAAGATTTTAACCTGTTTAATAAAGCAAGGTTGTGTTTCTTTTCGGTCATGCCCTATTGTTTTGTTGCATTTTTATTAAATATTTTGAAATTCGTTAAGCAAGAAAGATTTGCCAATGTTTTATTTCAAATAACAGATGGAGCTATTGCAGTGCTGTCCGTCCATATGAAATACAGCTCCGGGTAAAATAAACCTTGCCGGAGGAGGTTCCAGCTTTCCAGCTGGAATGACAACGATTTTTCGCCTGTTGTTGGTGTTATAACGAACCAAAGGAGAACGCGATTTCTTGCCGGAAATACTCCGGAGGAAAGGTCTGAACTGACCTATAGCACACAGGTATTGGTTTCAAAAAACAAATTATTTTGCTCCAAAGCCTATTCTGATGTATTATAACCTTATTATTTTACCCTTCCTTATATCGATCATATTAAATTAATCGAATCTGCCCTATCCAATATTCTTGTCTTCAATCTGCTTAAAGAAATAATCTCTGTAAGTATCACCTATTGGAATAATTTTATCCCCAATCTGTATTCTGCTTCGCTCTATACTTTCAATTTTCCCTAATGAAATAATGTAGGACTTATGAACCCTGATAAAGGATTTTGCTGGCAGCGATTCCTCCATCTTTTTCATATTCTGCAGGGTAATTATTCTTTCAGTTCCTGTAAAAATAGATATATAATCTTTCAGGCCCTCAATATATAATATATCATCAAGGTATATTTTCTGAATCTTATGTTCAGTTTTTATAAAAATAAAGTCATGATTGTTTTGCTGCACCGATTGTAATTCGGGTACAGATGAATGATTATTTCCATTAGCCTGAAGAACCTTTTGAGCTGCTTTATAGAAACGATCGAAAGCAATTGGTTTAAGTAGATAATCCACCACATCAAGATCATATCCATCAAGCGCATACTGCGAATATGCAGTGGTAAGTATTACATCACATTTGCCATTAATTATTTTAAGGAATTGAATTCCTGTAAGTTCGGGCATCTGAACGTCGAGAAAAACAAGATCTATAACCCCACTCTGAACCAAAGACAAACCCTCAATAGCGCTGGTTGTTGTTTTCACCAACGTTAAAAATGGAACTTTTTTGATATAATCTTCCAGGATATCTAGGGCCAGTGGCTCATCATCAACTACCAGACAACGTATCATTCTATAAATTTAGATATAATTCGCAATTATAAACATCATTCTTATCCTGAATGTGAAGTTCATATTTGTTTTTATATAATAAATCCAGCCGCCTGCGTACATTTTGTAAACCTATACCCCCGGTATCATCTTTATTCAGATTGCTCTTCTTATTAATTGTACTGAAGAATAATTTACCGGGTTCTATACTCAAAAATATGCTTATAGGAATCTCTTTATCTGTTGCTAATCCGTGTTTAAAAGCGTTTTCAACAAATGAAATAAGTACTAATGGAGTAATCTTTTGAGTATGAACCTCGCCTGTAATTTCAAATTTAATGTAGGTATTATCTTTAAACCTTAATTTCTGAAGTTCGATGTAGTTCTGAAGATATCTTATTTCATCTGCAAGGGCAACTTTATCCTCATTGCTTTCATAAAGCATGTACCTCATGATTTCAGAGAGCTTTAAAATTGCTTCGGGCGTTTTCTCAGATTTTTGGTATGCAAGTGAATAGATATTGTTCAATGAATTAAACAGGAAATGGGGATTGATTTGCGATTTTAAAAATGCCAGCTCCGATATCAGCTTCTCATTCTCAAGATTACTTCTGATTTTTTCATTTAAAAACCAATCTGTAACAAATTTTAAAACAGCACTAAGGAATATAAAAAGACAACTTACAAAAGCAGCACTCATAAAATAGTCCCAGAATGGTATAACATACTTTCCGGAATCCCGCTTAATTACGATATCATAGAAATAATAAGCTAAGCCGCACTTTACAAAAGAAGATATGAGTACCAAGGAAAGTATAATAACTGCACACCATAAATATTTTTTTCGGTTCAAAAATGTAGGGAGGATGAACAGATAATTAATATAAAAGACTGCGATATTGATTATACCAAAGTATAACAACAATACCACTGTCTTGTGCACAATCTTACCATTACTATCCAGATACATTAATAGCAATAGTAATGCGATCCAAACAATAAGATGAGTGAGAACCCGCAGAGATTTATTCATAATCTAAAATAGTTTATCCGCCACATTAACGTATTCAGTTTCGACCAAATGGCGATACCAATCTTCCAACAAGCAAATAAAGACTATTAATTACTTGATGCATAAAAAGAACCGTTGGTATGTAAAAATTGACCATTGGTATAATAGATTTCAGGAACAGATTATTTAATTATCTATTTGTAACATCAAAAATTGAAAAATATGAAAAAGTTAACCAATTGCGTATCTCCATTCATAATGTTACTTGTACCACTATTTCTACTTATCGGATTATTGCTCACAAATCTAAATAACGAAATCCCTGTTGAAAAACAGAGCGCTGGGTTAAAACTTAAAATGCCATCACTGAGAAGCCTTGTTAGTAATGTCATCAAATAATCAATTGTGTCGGCACTGATAATAGAAACCAGAAATCTTTCTTATCAATTTGGCAATCAGCTGGTTCTTGATCAGGTCTCACTTAAGGTCAGGGAGGGGAGTATTTATGGATTCCTTGGACCAAATGGTGCCGGAAAAACAACTACCATAAAGGTATTGCTTAATTTACTCCAGACTGACGATGAAAAGGTATTCCTTTTTGGAAAAGATCTGAATAAAAACCGAATAGAAATACTCTCAGGCATCGGTTCACTAATTGAACAACCTGCAATATATCCTCATTTATCTGGAAAGGAAAATTTATTAAACAGAGCCTTACTACTTCGTGTAAATGCTGATAGAGTGAGTGAAATGCTCGATTTGGTAAGTCTTAAAGAACATGCCAATAAAAAGGCGGGTAAGTATTCATTGGGAATGAAACAGCGGCTTGGAATTGCCCTTGCACTTCTTAATGATCCGAAATTACTTATTCTGGATGAACCAACTAATGGTCTGGATCCAAATGGAATAATTGAAATCAGGCAATTAATACGAAAACTGGTGGAAGAAAGAGGGAAGACCGTTTTCATTTCAAGCCACCTACTTTCGGAAGTAGAAAAAATGGTTAGCCATATTGGAATAATAAACCGTGGAAAGTTACTTTTTCAGGGAACAATTGAAGAGCTAAATAATCTAAGCAAGAAACAGCTTGAAATTCAAACCAACGATCTTATCAGTTCGATGGAACTTCTTTGTAGACACGGACATCAGGCAGAGATCTCTCTAGATAAAATCCTCATTCCTTACCAATCTTTAGATCAAAGTGCAGAAATTAATAGTCTGCTTGTCAGAAACGATCACAAGGTTTACAACTTGGGTATCAGTAAACAAAACCTGGAAAATTTATTCTTATCCATTACTCAAATATAAAATGAAGGGGTTTTTACTTTCACTACAATCTGAATACTATAAAACCAAGAATACTCTTGCTTTTTTTTCAGCAATCTTACTTCCCCTGATTTTATGCGTATTGATTACAGCAGGCTTTTACAATCATGCTGATAAAATAGTAGCACTATCTGCTAAAATGCAATGGTTCAGGTTCAGTGGAGCATTTTTAGGGGTAATGGGTAGTCTGATTCTTCCAATCCTGATTATTTTCCAGACATTTTCCGTCAATAATATTGAACATCGGGCTGAGATGTGGAAAAGCCTTTTTTCTCTTCCCATACCAAAGTGGAGTATTTACTCAGCAAAATACCTTTATGTTGTATTTCTGAATGCGCTCTGCTTAAGCTTATTTGCCAGCTTTATTATTATTTCAGGTTTATTGTTGAATGTTTTAAATCCAGAATTGAAATTCAATCAGTTTGATATTTCAGGTATCCTTTTCAAACTACATCTTAAACTTTTTCTCGCCTCGCTCGGAATTTTATCCATACAATTTCTTTTTGGTCTGCTTTGGGCTGATTTTTTAAAGCCAATGGGAATAGGTTTCGTACTTACTGTCTTCGGAATAATTACTGCGAATTTAGGCTGGGAATATGCTTATACAATTCCATATACTCATCCGATGCTTGCATTACAAAGTATGATGATACAAGTTCTGAATAATAAGAATGAATTACTGGAGTTCGACCTGTTTAGTAAGGAGATTTATGTGAGCCTTATTGTAGCAGTTCTGACATTTATTCTTGGCTATTTTGTAATTCAAAAACGGAGTATTAAATAATCATCGAACCGACTTCGGAATTACAACCAAACTTTCATGTCCATCGGCATCTACGGATTGAACACCAAAATAATAATTGTCTTTTGAGTAGTTCAGACTGGCTGTGTTACCGGTAAAATAGAATTTCTTTTCCCAAACCGGACTGCTAGTCTCTCTCATAACTACATAATATCCAGCTGGTGTTTCACCGACGGGATTCTCCCATTTAAGTACCGTTTTATTAGTCAGGCCACTGGTGACAATACCCACATTTAAAGGCTCTTGGGGAGCAAGCGCAAGATTTGCCAGAGAAGCAAGATTCATTCTCGTTACTTTCTGGGCGTATTTATAATCTACAAAATCAGGCAGGTCTCCGTAATCCACGCCATTTTCTTTCCTAACATCCTGATGCTGACGGTCAAAGTCCTCATTCATTTCAGTAATTCTGATGCCTGCAAATCCAAGTTGCGAAAATGGAGTATGATCACCCCCTCTAAGATATCTGTCACGACGATAAATAAGTTTCACATTTAACTGATCCACGTATCTTTCAGAAATCTCCTTGATATAACGGGCAAATTGACGTGCCTGACCATCATTCTCAGTTCCGGTACTGGCTCTTCGGCTAGCCTCTGCAGGACTTTCAACAACTGATACTCCCTCACTAAATATTCGTACACTATTATTATCCTTAATGCCAGTTTCCATGCCATACGTATTTCCAATTATATCATTCGTAATCATTCCGGCCAAATTCCATTTCTCGGCTTTTGCTCTTTTCGCAAGATTTACTGCGCCATAAAGACCTTGCTCCTCGGCAACCATGGCTACAAAAATTATGGTACAGTTAAATTTATATTGACTCATTACACGTGCTAACTCCATCGCAGCGGCTGTTCCTGAAGCATCATCATTTGCGCCCGGAGCGAAGATTTTTGAATCGTTAACATCCGAGGCCCGAAACAATAAATACACGATTATCAGCCGGATCTGTACCCGGAAGAATTCCCAACACATTTTTCATAACTGTGGGACTGGCAATTCTCCGACCGTCGGCTGCTTGTGTGAACGTGTCAAATTCAACCTTTAATCGTCCTCCTGATGCTTTAGAATATTTTTCAAACTCTGATTTAATCCAGTTTCGAGCTGCACCAATTCCAGTAGTAGTACTCGTTGTATCACTCAGACTGTGTCTTGTTTCAAATGTCACCAGTTTTCTAACAATCATTTCTATATTATTTTCAGATACCTCGTCAAGCATCTGTTTAATCTGTTGATCTTGTCTGATGAGTACAGTTTGAGAATAGCCAAAAAATGCCGAAAAAATAAATAGACTTAGTATTAAATATTTCATGATATTTCTCTAAAAATTTTAAATAATTTAAGTTGTTTAATCCAGAATAAATTCCTGATGCCTTTCGGGGATTTCAATATTCCTGTAACCCCTGGCTTGGATTTTTTCTACGAAATTTTGTTGAACATCATATTCACCGTGTACTAAAAATATCTTTTTAACCTTTAACGGATCCTGGCAGGCGATAAACTGCATCAAATCATTATAGTCACCATGAGCACTCATGGAACGTACAGATCTTATTTCAGCCCTCACCGGAAATTCTTGTCCAAAAATAGTAACTACATTATATCCGGCTGCTAATCTTCCTCCCAATGAATTTGGTTCGCAATAACCAACCAAAAGGATAGTATTCTTTTCATCTGCAATACTATTTTTAATATGATGTTTAACCCTACCAGCTTCAGCCATTCCTGATGCAGAAATGATTACACAAGGCTCTGGGTCTGTATTTAAAGCTATTGAATCCCTTGTTTCCTGTATAAAACTCAGATTTTTAAAACTAAATGGATCGTCATCGTGAAGCATGACTTCTTGAACGTGTTTATTAAAATTCTCAGGATGGCTTTTAACTACATTCGTAGCTTTTATGGAAAGAGGACTGTCAACATAATATTTAACATCAGGAAGTATCCCCCTTTCTTCAAGATGATTTAATGAATATAGTAATTCCTGAGTACGACCAACACTAAATGCCGGAATAATAACTTTACCACCTCTTAAAATGCAGGTCTGATAAATAATATCTTTCAGTAAATTTTCTGCCGGTTCTGTGTCCTCGTGTAAACTATCCCCATAAGTAGACTCGAGAAGAATATAATCCGATTGAGGAAAGATCTCGGGTGATTTGAGGATCAGATCTCCATAACGGCCAACATCTCCACTGAATGTTAAGCGGATTTGCTTAGCCTTTTCCTTTATTGAAAGATGAACGGCTGCACTACCAATGATATGTCCGACATCGGTTAGAAGTACGGAGATATCATCGTTAATCTGATGTTCCGTGTTATATCTTAATATCTTAAATTGACGCAATGCGCGAATCGCATCTTCTTCTGTATACAAGGGCTTAAGCAAAGGCAAGCCTTTACGTTTTCTGTGTTTATTGCTATAATCTGAGTCAGATTGCTGAATTCTTGCCGAATCCATAAGCAAAATTCTAGTCAGATCCATGGTTGCTGCGGTACAAAAAATATCTCCCTTAAATCCCTGGGCTATTAACCTGGGGATCAAACCACTGTGATCAATATGCGCATGGCTTAAAATAAGATAATCTATTTCTGAAGGATTAAATCCGAAATGCTCATTTAGCTGATCAGTTTCTTCCCCCATACCTTGAAACATTCCACAGTCAAGTAAAATTTTTGTCCCGTTTTCTAAAGAAATCAAATGTTTACTCCCGGTTACATTCCTCGCAGCACCATGAAAACTTATTCGCATATTTCAGAATTTAATAGTTCAGAATAATTCAAAATTACTCTAATAATGGCAATATCCTTCTATCCCTAAGAAAAAGAAAGAAGCCATAAAAATTTGAGTAAAGATTAATCAATTTTTTTGCGAATTGTAATTCGTAATTGATAATCCGTAATTCGTAATTAACAAAAAAAATGAGGCTCAAACGTGAAATTACGTTTGAGCCTCATTTTTTTTATTAGAATAGCTTATGCTTCTTCCTGCTTAATTAATTTAGCAGTAAAATAATCGCGGTTCATTCTGGCAATATTGGTTATTGAAATCTCCTTTGGACATTCAGCCTCACAAGCACCTGTATTAGTACAACTTCCAAAACCTTCAGCATCCATTTGTGCAACCATAGCCTGAACCCTACGATAACGTTCTGGCTGACCTTGTGGCAATAATGCTAATTGAGAAACTTTGGCTGAAACAAACAGCATCGCTGAAGCGTTTTTACATGCAGCCACACAAGCACCACATCCAATACAAGTTGCAGAGTTAAATGCCTCATCGGCAATAACTTTAGGTATTGCGATTGCATTAGCGTCAGGAACTCCACCCGTATTAACAGAAACAAAACCTCCGGCAGCCTGAATACGATCGAATGCTCCACGATCTACAGCCAAATCCTTAATTACAGGAAACGCCTCAGCACGCCATGGCTCAATTACCACAGTATCATTGTTATTAAACGAGCGCATATGTAATTGGCAGGTGGTAATACCTTGCTTCGGACCGTGAGGTCTTCCATTGATATGAAGCGAGCAGGATCCACATATTCCCTCACGACAATCATGATCGAAATGTATTGGGTCATCGCCCTTCCTTGTCAGATCTTCATTTACAACGTCAAGCATTTCAAGGAATGACATATCCGGAGATACATGATCAGCCTGATAGGTTACAAATTTACCCTTAGTATCGGAATTTTTCTGACGCCAAACCTTTAACGTCAAATTCATATTTTTACTCATTTTATTAAGTATTTAGTATGTAGTATATAGTACTTAGACTCTGATCTGAATAATTTTGATCGGTACATAATTTTAGGATTTCTAAATACTATGTACTCTGTACTTTGTACTATTTATAACTTCTCTGTGATAATTTAATATTCTCGAAAACCAGCTCTTCCTTATGCAAAACCTCAGGCTGGTTATCTCCTTTATATTCCCATGCCGCGGCATATGCGTAATTTTTGTCATCACGTAATGCCTCACCTTCTTCTGTCTGACTCTCCAGACGGAAATGGCCACCGCATGATTCCTCTCTATCTAATGCATCATCAATCATTAATTCACCAAGCTCAAGAAAATCGGCAACGCGACCAGCATTCTCAAGGCTCTGATTGAACTCATTACTAATACCTGAAACCCTGGCATTCTTCCAAAAATCTTCGCGAAGTTCACGGATCATATTTTTTGCCTTAATCAAACCTTCTTTATCTCGGGCCATTCCGCAGTATTCCCACATGATATGACCCAATTCACGATGGTATTCAGTTACCGTTTTTGTTCCTTTTAATGATAACAACTGATTTACCCTATCAATAACATTCTTTTTTGCTACTTCAAATGCAGGGTTTTTTAAATCAACGGCATCTGGCCCGATTGTAGCAAGGTAATCTCCTAAAGTATAAGGAATTACAAAATATCCGTCAGCAAGTCCTTGCATTAAAGCGGATGCTCCCAAGCGGTTGGCACCATGGTCTGAGAAGTTGGCTTCGCCCAGACAATAAAGTCCCTTAACTGTAGTTTGCAGGTTATAATCAACCCAAAGACCTCCCATAGTATAATGAACTGCAGGGTAGATCCTCATCGGTTGTTTATATGGATTCTCATCTGTAATCTGCTGATACATGTCAAAAAGGTTACCATACCTTGCACGAACTGCATCTTCTCCGAGGCGTTGAATTGATTCAGCAAAATCAAGGTAAACAGCAATGCCTGAAGATCCCACACCACGCCCTTCATCTACAATTTCTTTGGCGTTGCGAGATGCCACATCTCTTGGGACAAGATTACCAAATGCAGGATACTTACGCTCAAGGAAGTAGTCACGATCCTCTTCTTTCAAATCAGTCGCTTTGATTTCTCCATTTCTAAGCTTCTGAGCAGATTCTGCTGTCTTTGGTGCCCAAACCCGACCATCATTACGTAATGATTCAGACATCAGGGTTAATTTCGACTGATGATCTCCCGTTACCGGAATACAAGTAGGGTGAATTTGAGTAAAACATGGATTTGCAAAAAATGCACCACGTTTATGTGCCTTCCATGCAGCTGTTACATTACAACCCATTGCATTAGTTGAAAGGTAAAATACATTACCGTAACCTCCTGTACATAAAAGTACAGCATGAGCAGCATGAGTTTCGATTTCACCAGTTATGAGATCACGGGTGACAATACCTTTTGCTTCGCCTTCAATCTTTACAATGTCCATCATTTCATGACGGGTAAACATTTTTACTTTGCCTAAATTGATCTGACGGTTCAATGCGGAATAAGCTCCCAATAATAATTGCTGCCCAGTTTGACCTCTTGCGTAAAAAGTACGAGAAACCTGCGAACCTCCAAATGAACGATTGTCAAGCAAACCACCGTATTCTCTGGCAAAAGGTACACCTTGTGCCACGCACTGATCTATGATATTTACAGAAACTTCAGCCAGACGATAAACATTTGCTTCACGGGAACGGTAATCACCACCTTTTATGGTATCATAAAACAAACGATGTACACTATCACCATCGTTCTGATAATTTTTTGCAGCATTTATACCACCCTGTGCAGCAATCGAGTGTGCTCTACGGGGGCTATCCTGATAGCAAAAAGCCTTTACATTATAGCCAAGTGCAGCGAGTGATGCAGCTGCTGAAGAACCTGCCAAGCCTGTACCTACGACTATAACTGTATATTTCCTTTTATTAGCCGGATTAACCAGCTTCAGGTTGAATTTATGTTTAGACCATTTTTCGGCTAAAGGACCTTCTGGTATTTTAGAATCTAATTTCATCTCAGAAACTTATTTTAATCCCGATTTCCCGGGTATTGTGTAATCCTATTTAAAGAAAAAATATAATGGCATTGCAGCGAAAGCAAGAGGAATTAAAACCCCAAATACCCACACTCCAATAAAACGAACCAATGGCAAAAACCTACTGTTATTCCAGCCAATAGTTTGGAAGGCACTTCTAAAACCATGTATCAAATGGAAAGAAAGTGCCGCCATAGCAATGACGTATAGTAAAACATACCACCATGTTTGAAATGAATTGTTTACAATCTTATAAAGATCTTTGGAAATAACAGTTCTTTTACCTGCCTGCACGTCGGTTACTTCCGAATGTACCAAACGATCTGCATCATAGGGTAGCTCTGAAACGTTAATGTCATTTGGGTTATCCAAACTAATCTCGTATTTGGCATAGGGCAACTCATCATTATGGTATTTCCACCAAAAATCTCCCATATGAACCACAATGAAAACTAGTAAAATTGTACCCAAAATGCCCATATTTCGGGAAGTCCAGGGACTGTTTTGACTTCCAGCTTGCACAGCATAGGCAATTGGACGAGCCTTTTTATTACCTGCACTTATTATCAAAGCATAAATTGCATGGACAATAATTGATGCGTATAACAGATAAGAAACCACCTTGATTGGTGTAAAATGTGTCATGAAATAGGCGTAGGCATTAAAAGCCTGACCTGCATCATCTTTAAACAACTGAAGGTTCCCAACTAAGTGCACAATCAGGAAAGTACACAGGAATAAGCCTGTTAAGGCCATCACCAGCTTCCTCCCTAATGAGGATGAGAACGTTTTTGCGAGATTGCTCATTACCTTGTTCTTATTATTTTAATTATTCAGGAAACAAATTTATCATTATAAGATAAAAATCACGTAAATCCAATGCAAGGAGTAAGCGATTTTATCTATTTAGAAACAATCTAAATTTTACTTGATTGATCATAAATTTTATCTCCACGATTCGAACAGCCAAATAAGGCCATTTCATTACGAGAGAATTCTTTCATTATTTCAAATCAGCTGGCAATGAATGTTTGGTTGAACAGTAAATAACTAAGAAAGCCTTTCCACATTACTAGAAAGGCTTTCATTAAGATTAATCAGCTGTGCTTATCTTACCTGAAACTGATATCTGATCTGCATTCCATCAGGACTTATCGCATTTACAGTAGCCATATTATTTCTTCCGGCGGTAATGGCGCTTTCAATGTCATCAGTTTTATTGATCGGACGGCCATTAATGGTGGTAATGATTGTACCCTGAACAAGATCAAGCTGATCAAAGAATCCACCTGCTTTAACACTGGTGACCAATACCCCTGAGCTAATTTTATACTTCTTCTTGATAGCTTCAGATGCTGGCACAAAGCTTGCCCCCAAATTTTTTGTAACCACACTCGATGAATTACTTGCCGTTTTAACCGATTCTTCACCTTTAAGAGTCACATCGCTTGTTAGTGTCTTTCCATTTCTCAAATACGAAAGCTGTACCTTATCACCAGGACCCAAACGGCCAATACGCTCCTGAAGATCAGACGGAGATATAATCTGGTTTCCATCAACTTTGGTGATAATATCTCCCTCTTTTATTCCTGCTTGAGCTGCACCACCGCCCGCCAGAACCTCATTCACATAAAGTCCGTTAATCTCATCAACCCCTAAACGCTTAGATTGTTCCGCATCCAGCCCAGTGAATTGAATACCAATATACCCTCTTCTAACAGAACCAAACTCTTTGAAATCATTCAATACCTTTTTTGCAAGATTAATTGGAATTGCAAAACCATACCCTTCATAACTACCACTTTGAGAAGCTATTGCAGCATTCACTCCGATTAATTCTCCTTTTGTATTGACTAAAGCACCTCCACTATTGCCACGATTAATTGCGGCATCAGTCTGAATAAATGATTCAATTGCTGTTCGGGCTTGAGGTACACCATCTTCATTTGGTTCCATTCCCTGATCAAGAATTCCAATCTGCCTTCCTTTAGCACTCACAATACCTGCAGTAACTGTGGTGTTTAGTGCAAATGGATACCCAACTGCCAATACCCACTCTCCAACCCTTACATCATCAGAATTCCCAAGTTTAAGAATCGGGAAACCGGAGCCTTCAATTTTAAGCAAGGCAAGGTCAGTATTTGAATCCTGACCAATAACTTTTGCAACAAAAGAACGTTTATCTGGAAGTATAACATCAATCTTATCAGCATCGTCAACAACATGATTATTTGTTACAATATAACCATCATCCGATATGATAACCCCCGAGCCTGATCCCTGTGCAGGCCCCTGCTGACGACGACGACCCCCAAAAAAATCTTCAAACATATCCTGCATCTGATCGCGTCCTGAATATCCGCGACTCGCATCGGCATTATAAGTTGTTTTGATATGCACAACTGCTGGAGTTACAGAAGCTGCAGCCTGAGTGAAATCAAGGGCTCCGGTTGATGAATTAATCGAAGAACCCGGATTATTTGTGAAGTATACTTTTTGTTTGTCTTCAAAAGACATTCCATCCCCGTATTTATTCTCAATAAACTTGTACGCACTAACAGCAACAGCCCCGCCCAGACATGCTGCTAAAAAAGTTACACCTATCTTTTTCATATGTTTATTTTGTTATGTTTTCTTTATTAATAACTAACAGTCAAAATTAATACCACTAAAACGAAAATGCGGCATAAAGGGTATCCTTTTTATGTTAAAAAATGTTAAAGCTCTATTCCCTGATTTTAATTCTACACTTTAATACAAGACATTCTAATTTAAAATACCGAAATTTATAAAATGTTTAATCAATATGTTTGAACTATTAAGCTTAATAAGGCTTTTATGACATTATTTATATGCATCTCAACTTTTTTAAATATCAGGGCGCAGGAAATGATTTTATCATTATAGATAATAGGAATCAAATATTCCCTCTTTTTAACCACCCTGAGTTAATAAAAAAACTTTGTAATCGTCATTTTGGAATAGGAGCCGACGGATTAATGGTTCTTCAGCTTAAAGAAGGTTACGACTTTGAAATGCTTTATTATAACGCAGATGGCCGTGAAGGAAGTATGTGTGGCAATGGTGGAAGATGTATCGTAGCATTTGCAAAATACCTGGAAATCATAGACAATGAAACTAACTTTTTGGCAGTAGACGGTCCGCATTATGCCAAAATTTCAGAAATATCAAACTGGGTAAGCTTACAGATGATTGATGTTCAATCAGTAATTTCTGACGGCGAGGCATTTGTTCTAAATACAGGATCACCTCACTATGTACTGCCTGTGAATGATCTCGATAAAAAAGATGTTTATCATGACGGAAAAGATATTCGATACAATGAAACCTATAAAACGCAGGGTATCAATGTCAATTTTGTGGAAGATCTTGGCGATTCATATTTCGTAAGAACTTACGAAAGGGGTGTTGAAGATGAAACATTTGCATGCGGAACAGGAGTTACAGCCGTTGCAATGTGTATGGCAAAGAAAAAAGGACTTTCTGGAAAAGTACATTCATCAATCAAAGTAAAAGGTGGAGAGTTAAGTGTAGATTTTAAATTTGATGGGCACTCCTTTACTGAAGTTTTTTTGGAAGGGCCTGCTACTTTTGTTTTTTCGGGTGGAATTAATGTATAAGTCCTGATAGCTTTATTCTTTTAGCCATTTAGCAGGATTAAAATTTTGGAATCTGATACCGAAAAATTTCAATATTGGCAATTAAACTAGCTCACAAGGGCTATTTTTTGTGAAATTTTTGAAATAACTAATCCCCTAACAAAATTTCATATTAGTTTAAGAATTTCATGTAAAAATGAAAATTCTATATAGATTTAGAATTTTTTAATAGTCAGCTTTCTTATATTTTTCAAATAAGCTATGTTGAGAGTTGACAGTAATAAATCATGCAAAATTGTATACTCGATATGCAAGCATGATTTTCTTGGATATCTCATTGAACCACATGTTGTACAACTAAATTCTGATCATGGATTTTCGCTCACCTATCAGCGTTTATTTACTACCACTGCAGAAGAATTTTCATCTATTTTAGATGAAACTGATCTAAAACTGATCAAGCTTCTTGAAGAAATCGAACAAAGTCATATTATAAAACGTTTTCACAAAAAAGCCATTCGGCCGGTTGAATACTTCAGGACAATTTTTAACGAAAAAATATACGAAGTCATTCGGCCCAAAATTGAAAAAAAACTTATTGAAGCACTAAAACTTATTGGTGACAAGGGAATATATCAAATGAGTAAGGAAGGCTGGCCGGTTGAGCGTAAGCTGATTATCGCATCGGAACCTGCTTCAGTTTTGTTTCATTTTAGGAGAAATATCACTGAAACCAGATATTTTCCAACAATTAAATTTCAGGGGCAAAGGATAGAGTTTATGTTCAAGGAAGCACAAATTATTTGTAATTATCCTGCGTGGCTGTTGCTGGAAGATGTACTTTACTATTTTGAAGAAGATATAGAAGGGAAAAAGCTTTTTCCCTTCCTGAACAAGCGATTTATTTCAATTCCAAAATCATCAGAGACAACATACTTCGAAAAATTTGTAGCTCCTTTGATTGAAAAACATGCTGTATATGCTGAGGGTTTTGAGATCCGTACAGAGAAATTTGAAGCTATACCTATTCTAAAATTAATCCATTCCGGAACAGAAGCACCTTTACTTCAACTTTATTTCAGATACGGAGAATATATCTTTCCTTCCGGTAGTGAAAGAAGAGTAACTGTCAGAATGGAAAAAAAGGAGAATGACTATGTATTTCATAGAATAAAACGCTCTTTAAGCTGGGAGAAAAATAAAATTAATATCCTTCAGGAACTTGGATTAAGCTCTTCAGGAGCTCTTTTGCTGAATTTCAATAACCAGGAAACTATGATTCGGGATGCAGATTTATCTCAATTAAGCGTCATTAATTGGTTAAATAAGCATCATGATGAGTTGAATGAAAGAGGCTTTTCATTTGAACAAACTGAAGGTTCCAAAAGATATTTGATCGGAAGAAGCAAACTAGATCTTGAAATCCGAGAGAATAACGACTGGTTTGATATACATGCTGTAGTCCATTTCGGACCCCATCAGATTCCATTTATGGAACTCAAAAATCATATCTTAAATAGAATCCGTGAGTTTAAACTACCATCAGGAGAAATTGCTGTAATTCCCGAAGAATGGTTTGCTCAATATAGTAATCTGCTTCAATTCACTGAAGCTGGCAAACAATTAAGATTAAAAAAATATCATATCGGACTAGTAAATGAATTTAGCAATAGCGACCTGGCTACTGTTACTATGGATAGAAAACTTCAAAAACTAGCTGATTTTGAAGAGATTGAACAATTTGATGTTCCCAAATCATTCAATGGCTTATTGCGTCCCTATCAAAAAGCGGGCTATAACTGGTTTCACTTTTTGAAAAAATATAATTTCGGTGGCTGTCTTGCCGACGATATGGGTCTCGGAAAGACTGTGCAAACTCTTGCCTTAATGCAAAAAATTAAGGAAGACGACCAGGAAGAAGGTATACTTTCAACTTCACTTATAATAATGCCAACTTCATTGATTTATAACTGGTTAAATGAAGCTAAAAAATTCGCACCTAAACTTAAAATTTACGTCCATACTGGGAGTTTTCGGAATAAAGATGTAGAAAAATTCACAGCCTATGATATTGTCTTTACTACCTATGGAATATGCAGGGTAGATATTGAATTATTAAAAAATTTTTACTTCAACTACATTATCCTAGATGAAAGTCAGAATATAAAAAATCCATCCTCAAAATCATTTAAAGCTGTTAAATCTCTTAAATCGAGGCAAAAATTAATATTGAGCGGAACTCCGGTAGAAAATACAGTGAATGATCTATGGACACAAATGTCATTTATTAATCCTGGCTTATTAGGAAGTCAGAGTTTGTTTTATTCCGAGTTTGTGATTCCGATAGAAAAGAAAAAGGATGAAGAAAAGGCCGCCAGGTTACAAGCCCTGATCAAACCTTTTGTGTTACGACGTACAAAATCACAGGTAGCCACAGAATTACCTCCAAAAACTGAAAACCTGTTCTATTGCCAGATGAGTGAAGATCAGAAAGAGTATTATGAAAAAATCAAATCAGAATATCGTAATGCACTCCTGTTAAATTTGGAAGATGGTTCATTCAAAAAATCTCAAATTCAAGTATTACAAGGTCTAACTAAACTCAGACAAATTGCCAACCATCCTCAAATGATTGATGATGGATATGAAGGTGATTCGGGAAAATTTGAAAATGTGATTCATACACTCGAAAACGTGCTTTCCAGAGGTCATAAAGTACTTGTATTCTCACAGTTTGTTAAGCATCTTGATATCTACCGAAGATATTTCGACTCTAAAAATATCCCATTCTCCTACCTTGATGGTGCGACATCAAAACGCGGAGAAGTAGTGAAAAAATTCCAGTCTGATAAAAATATAAAGCTCTTTCTGATTTCGATTAAAGCAGGGGGAGTAGGACTTAACCTGACTGAAGCAGATTATGTTTTTATTTTAGACCCCTGGTGGAACCCAGCTGTGGAACAGCAGGCAATTGACCGGACGCACCGCATCGGCCAAAATAAAAATGTATTTATATACAAATTTATCACAAAGGATACTGTAGAAGAAAAAATTCTTGCCTTACAGAACAGGAAACGCAAAGTAGCTGAATCTTTAATTACAACCGAAGAGAGCTTCGTAAAGTCATTAACCGCAAAAGATATTCAGGAAATATTAAACTGATTTTTTTGAACCCACTTTAGGTAAAGTGAGCTGATATTTTACTGCAAAGGTCCGGATTAGAATAATAACACTTACACTTATAAACGAATTCATATTGTCGTCCACATGAAAAAGTTTTAATAACACGAAAACTGATGCGCCCGACAAACAGGCTGTGGCATAAATTTCTTTTTTGAAAATAAGTGGTACTTCATTGATTAAGGTATCCCGAATCACGCCTCCCATAACTGCTGAAAACATACCCATAATAATCGCTGCTAATGGAGCTACATTAAATAGCAAGGCCTTCTGTACTCCTACCACTGTATAAAGTGCAATACCTAAAGTATCAAACAGGAAAAAAGTTCGACGATATTTTAGAATATAATACTTAAAAGAAATTGCGATTATTACCCCAATAGTTATTGCAATCAGGTAATTCCCATCAACTACCCAGGTTGGCCTGATACCCAGAATCATGTCTCTAAGAGTACCGCCGCCTACAGCAGTAACAAATCCTGTAAAAGTAACACCAAAGATATCGCGATACATATTTTTATCTGAAGCTGCTAATGCACCTGATACTGCAAATACAAGTGTTCCAATAAGATCGATATAATATGGTAATTGCATTTTTGGTTTCTAAAAATGAACTAATGAAATAACTTACCTATAATTTGAATAATGACCATTCCATTCTCTATTCCGGATGGGATCTGTATTCATTTAAAAAGACAAGATAATCTTCTAAGCTGATAAATTCAGCCCCTAAACTTTCGAGATGACTGGTGTAAACCTGACAATCTATCAAACTAAAATTAAAAGACCGGCATAAATATACCATAGCCACTTTAGATGCATTACTGACTGTGGCGAACATGCTTTCTCCACAAAAAACATGATTCATTTGAACTCCATATAAGCCTCCAACTAAAAGATTATTTTCCCATACCTCAACAGAATGAGCAAAACCTAGCTCGAATAATTGGATATAAGCTGATTTCATGGAGTCAGTTATCCAGGTCCCATCTTGCCCTCTCCTCTTTGAATCAGCACAGGCATTTATAACCTCAGAAAAAGCCTGATCATATGAAATTTTGAACTTACCTGATCGCAAAATCTTTTGCATGGAGGAAGACACTTTCAATTTTTCAGGAAATAAAACGAATCGTTCATTGGGTGCATACCATAAAATTGGCTGACCCTCAGAGAACCAGGGAAAAATTGCATTCCGATACGCTAATAATAATCTTTGAATAGATAAATCACCACCAATTGCAAGTAAACCGTCCTCATCTGCAAGTTCAGCATCAGGGAACCATATCTTATCTTCAGATAATTTAAAAACCATTCTTTCAGGCTATGGCTAATACTAATTATTAAAAAAAAGAAGAATGCACAGAGCAACTATTTGACATAAAAAGGAATACAATACTAATGAACGCGGATTGTACCTATCTCTCAGAAATAATAAAATCGAAAACACAGGTCCGATAAAAACAGCAGCAATCATCACAAGCCACAACAGCTCGAAGATAGCCCCTAAAAAAGCATACTTATAAACATTTAAAGATTTTGCTGTCCACCAGTAAAGAATTGTAATGATACTAACACTAAATAAAGCCTTATTTAGCGCTGAATTTTTGAATGACGATAATCCTTCTCGCATGGTCTATTTTTGTACTAGGGAATTATTTGCAGTTCTGATCAATAAAAGATGCCGACTTATCGCTGCCCAGCCTCCTGATAGTCTGAAAGTCTTCGCATGCACCCTCAAAATCCTCCTGTTTTAGCTTACGTTGTGCCTGCTTTAACAAGCGATCAATGAATTTCTCATCAAATCCTAACTGGTATTTAAGTGTCCGCATCCTTATTTCACCAGCTTCATCATTCACTCCGGCAACTTTTTTGTCATAATAGTTAAAAATCGCTTCGCTCATTCCTTTTCTTGCCTGATAAGCATTAATCGCTGCACTGATTTCATCTTTTGAAAGCTGATCACATTTAAGATCACGGAGTGTAAAATTTATAGGCAAAACCATAGAAATCAGAGTATCATAACCCGCAGGTATTATCCATTTTCCAGAAGTCAGACGGACAACGCGTAATGCCTCAAGATCAAGATCTGTACCGAAACCCTTCTGAACTTCTGATTGGTAGATACGCCCATCTTTGTTCAGTCTGAAGCTTATGTTAACCGTACCCTGCAGACAATTATCAAGAGAGTATTCCGGATAGATCAACACATTGTATATAAATGCATTTAAATTTTTTCCCCTAAATACCGGCTGATCATCCTTGTAAAACGATGCCAGAATTATAAAAAAGCTAAAAATAAAATTAAGAGACATAGTTAAATCTAAGGAAAAAATAAAGAAATAATTACCGCTTCAGAGGCAAAATCTTTAAAAAAAAAAGAAAAGAAAAGCTCAATTTGCTTAAGCGAAAAGATATAGATAATTATAAATGTAATGTGACAAGGCGCCGGCTACAACAAAAAGATGCCAAACTTCGTGACTGTGAATGTTTTTTCCGATTTGTTTATCCTTGTAATAGAAAATGGTACCCACAATGTAGAATATACCACCAAGAAGCATCCAGCCAATAGCCGAAATAGACAATTTTTCTGCCATTTCACTCATCAAAGGCACAATCAATGCACCCATTGCGATGTAAATCCCGAGGGAAAGTCCCTTATGCTGAAGGCGGTTAAAAATTTTCAGAGTACATCCGGCCATAGCAATGGCCCAAATCATCCCAAATAAAGACCATCGCGTATATCCATCAAATACCAACAGTGCAGTTGGAGTATAGGATCCGGCAATCATAAGGTAAATACAACAATGATCAAACTTTTGCCAGAATCTTACCTCAGATTCCGTGTTAGGATAACTATGGTATATTGAACTTATTCCAAAAAGAACTATTGTACAGATACCATAAACCCAGGCCGCTGTAAATTCGATTGGCAAATCAGCCCTATTTAGAAGTAATAAAGTTCCCGGTATGGCTAATACAGCAGGAATAGCGTGGGTATAAAAATTTACTGGCTCACGTATGGTTCTCATTTCAATCAATAATCATATCCTTAATCTTCAGGCTGTCGGGGCTCCTTACTAATCTTTTCAAATAACTTATCCATCTTTTCTACATACTCGCTGGTATCATCCAGAAAGAATTCAAGATGCGGAACTATTCGAACCTGATCCTTGATACGATTACCTAATTTATACCTAATCTCATTCGAATGAGATTTAATTGTATTCAACGCTATTGAATTATTAGTACTGTTAAAAAAACTCAAATAAACTCTGGCGATGGCAAGATCCGGTGAAACTCTAACTTTGGTTATGGTTACCATTATACTTGGTAAAAAATTCAATCCCTCCCGCTGAAATATCTCAGCAAGATCTTTCTGTATAACTCCTGCAAACTTCTGTTGTCGTTTAGATTCCATTTTTTAGGGATTAGAAAAGTTTAAAATTAAAACTATAAAAATTTTTCAGCTCTAATTAATTGAATGATTCTGATTAAAAAAGTAATTTATCATAGGGATATCGAACCGTATGAATAGCCTTTACTTTTTCATAGAGCAATAACCTGAATTCTTCAATATTTTCTTTATTCAAAGCAGATATGAAGATCGCAGGATTTCTATCCTTACTCATCCAGCTATTTTTAAAATCAGAAAGCGTGAGTGGTGGATGCTCTTCCTGCGGGTCAAAATCAGCAGGTCTATAGGCATCAATTTTATTAAAAACCGTAATTACTTGTTTATCAATTGCACCCATCTCTTTTAGGGTTTCATTAACTGTATTGATTTGATCTTCAAAATTAGGATGGGAAATATCAACCACATGAATTAAAATATCGGCTTCACGAACCTCGTCAAGTGTTGATTTGAAACATTCAATCAGATGATGAGGCAGCTTGCGAATAAACCCCACGGTATCTGAGAGCAAAAAGGGTAAATTCTCAATAACAACTTTTCTTACTGTAGTGTCCAAAGTAGCAAAAAGTTTATTCTCTGCAAACACTTCCGATTTGGAGATCATATTCATGATTGTTGATTTACCAACATTGGTATAACCAACAAGAGAAACCCTAACTAGCTGAGCACGATTCTTTCTTTGGGTAAGATTTTGCTTATCAATTTCTTTTAATCTCTCTTTTAATAGGGATATTTTATTCAGAATTAAACGACGGTCAGTTTCGATCTGACTTTCACCCGGTCCACGCATTCCAATACCTCCCTTCTGCCGCTCAAGGTGAGTCCATAGACGTGTTAAGCGTGGAAGTAAATATTGAAGTTGAGCCAACTCAACCTGGGTTTTTGCCTGAGAGGTTTGCGCTCTTTTGGCGAAAATATCAAGAATCAGGTTACTGCGATCTAGTATTTTTACCTGCAATTCATTTTCTATATTCCGAAGTTGTGAGGGTGAAAGTTCATCATCAAAAATGACCATATCAATTTCCTCAGATTTAACATAGGCATTAATCTCTTCAAGCTTTCCGGTTCCAACAAATGTAGCCCTATCTGGACGTTGCATTCTTTGCGTAAATGCTTTTTGAGTTACTCCACCTGCAGTTTCAACTAAAAACTTGAGTTCATCCAAATACTCATGGGTCTGTTCTTCAGTCTCTCCAGGTGTAATTATACCAACAAGAACTGCTCTTTCCGGCTTCGCTGCAGTATCAAAATATTTTTGTCTGGGCATTAAAATCTATTAATTATTGCAAAGATAAGAGTTTGAACCTGAGTAATTGAACAGTTGACGGTCAGAATATGCCGATAGATATCCTGATAAAAATAGCATTAAAGCTTTGAAACAAACACCTTCATTGCTTTTCCCGGATCTGATTCTTTCATAAAATTCTCACCAATCAAAAAACCATCAAATCCTGCTTCGCGCAATTCCTGAATGGTTTCAGGATTACTAATTCCACTTTCAGAAATTTTTAAAAATTGGGATGGGATATGATCAGCAAGATCAAAAGAATGCTGGACTGTTACAGAAAAATCACCCAGATTTCGATTATTTACGCCGATTGCGTCTAAATTATCACATATACTGCGGTCTAATTCTTCCCTGTTATGTACTTCTAACAAGACATTGAGGCCAAGATCTTTTGCGCATTTGGCGAGTTCACGAACCTCTCCCGGACTTAAAATAGCTGCAATAAGTAAAATAATATCTGCCCCCAAAGCTTTAGCTTCAATGATTTGATATTGATCAAGCATGAAGTCCTTCCTCAATAATGGTAACTTATTTACCCTTCTTGCTTCAAGAAGATCTTCATCTTTGCCCCCAAAAAAACTCTGGTCAGTAAGTATTGAAAGGGCAGAAGCCCCAGAGGCTGCGTAACCATTACTTACTTCCTGAACAGAGGAATGGTTATTTATAATTCCTTTAGAAGGTGAAATACGCTTGAACTCTGCAATAATTCCTGTACGTGCAGGATCTAAAATAAAGTCGCGCAAAACATAACATTCCCTTGAAAATAATTCGCTTTGCTTAAGTTGCAAAATTGTTTTTTTCAACTTAGCAACTTCGATTTCTTCCTTTTTCTTTAGAACGATCTTATCGAGAATGCTTATACCCGATGTATTATTAGAATTCTTCTCACTCATACTCATATCTTCAAAATTGTTTCCTCAAATAGCCAGTTAGAAATCATCAGTTTTCCATGTTCAGTAAGTACCGATTCAGGATGAAACTGAACTCCCCGAACATCGAGTGTCTTGTGATTCAAAGCCATTATTACGCCTTCAGGATCAATTGCTGTCACATTGATCACGTCGGGAATAAGGTCATTCCGTACTGCCCATGAATGATATCGACCAACCTTGAATTGTTTCGGGCAATCTTTAAATAACTTTTCCTTATCGTCTAAGACAGTAATCTCTGTGGCTCTTCCATGAACCGGACGGGAAAGGTTATATAATTCACCTCCAAAAACCTCCGCTATCGCCTGCAATCCAAGACAAATTCCTAAGATGCTTTTAGTTGGCGAATACATTCTGATAACATCCAGCAGGAGACCTGACTCGGATGGTATCCCGGGTCCGGGTGAAAGAAGAATTTTTTCAAAATCATTCACATCACTAAGTTTAAATTTATCATTTCTCCAGACCGTTGCCTGATGGCCAGTTTCATGTAGCAGATGTACCAGATTAAAGGTAAAAGAGTCGTAATTATCGATAACTAAAATATTCATCTATGTATTAATTTGTCTGTATTTTTCGAATTTGAGGTCTGAGGTCTGAGGTCCGACATCTCATATCTCACATCTCATAACCTATATTTCTCCCGCCATCTCCAACGCCTTCCTCAGAGCGGCAATTTTATTATTTACCTCATTCAATTCACTTTGCGGATCTGAATCTGATACAATTCCTGCTCCGGCCTGATAATGTAAGATATTATTTTGGCTAAGGAATGAACGGATCATAATTGCATGATTAAAGTCGCCATTGAAACCCATAAAGCCAATAGCACCACTATAAAATCCTCGCTTCTGACCTTCGAAACGATCAATAAGCTGCATAGCCATATATTTTGGTGCGCCACTTAATGTTCCTGCAGGATAGGTATCCCCAACAACATCAAAAGGATCAACAGAGCTTTGCAGCTGTCCAGTAACTTTTGAAACCATATGAATCAAATGTGAATAATACTGAATCTCTTTAAATGACTTTACTTCAACTTTATCACAATGTCTGCTAAGGTCATTTCTGGCCAGATCAACAAGCATAACATGCTCTGCATTCTCTTTAACATCTCTTTTTAGGTTCTCTGCTAGCTCGGCATCCATTAGGGCATTTCCGGTCCTTTTAAACGTGCCTGCAATCGGATAAATGGTTGCAATATTGTTTTTTATAGTAAGTTGAGCCTCAGGTGAAGATCCGAATAACTTAAAATCACCGTAATCAAAATAAAATAAATACGGAGAGGGGTTTATAGACCTTAAGGCACGATATACATTAAACTCATCACCTAAAAAAGGCTTCGAGAAGGCTCTTGAAGGAACAATTTGAAATACATCCCCACGATATACATGCTTTTTAATATTTTCTACAAGATTGATAAACTGTTCATCAGTAAAATTTGATTTTTCATCTCCATTTAAACTGAACTTATACTCTGGAAAGTTTTTATTCTGTATTAGATTTTGGATCTTCTCTAAACCGTCGGATTCGCTTTTTTCTATACGATTTTCCAATAAATATAATTCATTTTTAAAATGGTCAATGACAATAATGTATCGGTATATATGATACTGCATTAATGGTATATCCCGACCTTCGGCAGGTTTTGAGTGAAATTTGATATCCTCAAAATGTTCTACACTCTCGTATGCAAAATATCCAAATAAACCATTGGATGTGAATTTAAAATCATCGGTTGAGGTCGATTCAAACTGATTCCTGAAAATTGAAACTTGTTTCTTTAATTCAAGATCACGGAGGGGATATTGTTCCCTCGAGCCATCTGGAAAATAGGTCTCTAGTTTATCATCAGTTAAGATTATACCGGCAATTGGATCGCAACAAACATAACTTAGACTATTTTCCCTACTGTGGTAATCAGAGCTTTCAAGTAAGATACTGTTGGGGAAAACATCGCGCAAGCGCAAATAGATACTTACAGGCGTAGTAGTATCTGCAAGTAACTTTTTGTGTGAAGTGTAAAATCTATATTTTTTCATAATTTTTTCAGATCAAAATTTTGTAACTGCGCAATCAAAGGCCATAAAAAAACCCGACGTCTCTGGGCGTCGGGCTTGATATTTTTAAGGGTTTTCTTGATTAAAATTTAACAAAATACCTATCGCCTGCGCCTTTCTCTGAAGTGCACCACCAATTCGCTGTATTTTGTTTAATGTTCATTACTTACAAAAGTATAAAGAAATTTGACAATGCAAATTTTTTCATAGGTATATAACTGCTTTTATGACCGGTATTTACAGGATTATGTCAGCTAATACTTCTAGCTTATCCTTTTTTAATGGGCTTAACAGATTGCTAGAATAATTATACGCAGATAATACATCTTGATTATCCCAAGATCGGACGACCACTTTGATAAATTGCCACCACAATAACCAAAACAGCTAAGCCATAATATAAAGCAATTGATCTGTGTTTGTTAAAGTCATCTGCTGCTTTTTTGGAGCGTGAATGACCCAAGGTAATCAGAACTATTGCAAAAAGCATCATGACAGAATGCTCTACAGTCCAGTATCGGGTCATTGTTTCTTTCATTGCCTGACCCATGTTGGAGTAATTTACGAGCGGACTGAAAAAATAAAGGATCAGACCAACAAGAAACTGAGTATGAGTAGAGATCATTGCGAATAAATTCAATTTTCGGTTGGTTTGGGTATAAGGCTTTTTGCCAAATAAGCCAACTATGGCTAATAATAAAGAAATAGCCAATAACAAAAGAACTAAATAGCGAAGTCCGGAGTGTAAGCCTAGAAGAGTTGAGTACATATTATTATAATTTTATTCAAAGTAAAGAAAAAACCTGTATTTATTATAATCCAAATAACGATCAACGGGCATCAAGGTAGATAGCTTCGGGGCTACTAGTTAAATCAGCGATATACGAGGGTGCAATATTGCCCGTAGCTGCATATTTAAATACAAGAATTTTACGCCTTGCCTTTTCAGCAATATAAATCAAGTCCTTACCTTCCCGATCATCCCAGGCTACGTCAACCGGGTTTCCAAGTCCGGTCAGAGCTCCCTTTATAGTTTTTGAAGGAGAAATTGCGGCCCCAGAAGCAGTAAATTTAGAGGATGCATCCGTAATGATATGAACTGAACCATCAGAATCAAATCCGGTTAATGTAGCTTCAGCAATATCTGTCAGAATCAGAATATCTCTGGATGATGAATAAGTAATGCCTCGTAACCTTTTAGCACCACTAACAGTAATTTTCTTTGTTGGAACTATTGGCCCCACAGCCAATGCAGAAGCAGCTTCAAATAGCTGAACTTCGACTCTGTTTTGATCTATAACTACAAAAAGACGGTCATTATCGAGATGAATACCCCAGGGCTGACCGTTAAGCTTTAACTTCTTATCAGCTAAAACATTATCCTTAAGTGTACTCGCATTATGGTATACATAAATTGCGCTATCAATATTACTTGCTACATATAACACATCCCTAGATCGGTCAAAAGCTAATTCACGGGCACTTAATAAACCTTCATGAATAAAGGAACTCTTCAAAACTAGACTTCCATCAGTATTTACCTTGAAGGTTTTGATATTTTTATTGACTCTGCTAACTTGAAAGACAACTCCTGAGTAAGGATCAAACTGAATACCGTTTCCATCAGGTAGTTGAGAATTGAACTTATAAGGCTCAGGGAATTTAGTCTGATCAGCTGGATCAAATATCAAAGTATTGTTTACCGAAGCATCAATATCTGCATTTGAGACGTACAATCTTGAAACCGTACTTTTGGGCATTGCCTCATTATCATCTTTTATACACGCAGTAAAGAGGACTAAAGGCAACAGGTAGAATATTAAACAAAAAAGTTTTCTTGATTTCATATAATGCTTCAAAGTTAAGAGTTGAAATGAATATATACTCAAGCTATTTTAGGATAAAATAAATGTAGTCAAAGAAGCGAAAAGCTTTAAAAATAAATAAGCTCCTGATGGGCAGGAGCCTATTTAAACTAACCAATTATAAACCTGTTGAATAAGGTTTGCTGTAAGGGAAGGAGTCGAACCTTCACGAAGCAGTTATTTCCCGGTTAAGGTATTTCCCAGATCTTCGCCACCGAGACGAGGAGGTGTGTCTGCCAAATTTCACCACCTTACAGTGTATAAACAATCTCTTTTTGATTGCTTGAAACAAATGTAAATATAAGTCGTATTCTTTGCAAATATTTTAAGTAAATATTTTAATTTTTATTTTAATATCAATATTTTGGCAATTAATTTAACGATTTGATAATTTAAAGATAACATCTGAACTTAAAATTTAAAATCTCTTAACATATGGCCGGAGTTTCAACAAATCGAACAGCTCATAAAACTGTCATTAAATAAATAAGCTCCTGATGGGCAGGAGCTTATTTAAACTAACCAATTATAAACCTGTTGAATAAGGTTTGCTGTAGGGGAAGGATTCGAACCTCCACGAAGCAGTTATTTCCCGGTTAAGGTATTTCCCAAATCTTCGCCACCGAGACGAGGAGGTGTGTCTGCCAAATTTCACCACCCTACAGTGTATAAGCAACTTATTTCCGATTGCTTGATACAAACGTAAGCAAACTTCTCGTTTCTTGCAAATATTTTAATAATTTGATTTAATTTTTATATTATTAGCAACAATAATAAAATATTAATGCCACAATAATAATTAATTAGAAAAATAAGAGGTCAAAATTTCAATATTGATAAAGGGAATCAAGGTTAGGTCAGCTCATTTTTTGGTCTGTTGATTGGCAATAGTTAAAAATACTTATTCTTAAATCATCAGAAGCGTAATCATCTTGAAAGCAGACACTAAGAGACCTAAAACTAACTGTTCTTCTTTCGAATAGCTTTTAAATTGATTCGATGAAACTACTAACTAAACTGGATTTCAAACCCAATTAAAATTTCCTGCATCTACTCTAATCAGTATTTAGTAAATTAATGAAACTCCTGATGAACAGGATCATTTTTAAACTAAATTATAAACTTATTGTATAAGGTTTGCTGTAAGGGAAGGAGTCGAACCTTCAAGATTAGTTAAATCCCAGTTAAAATACTTTCCAGATCTTAGCCAACAAGACGAGGAGCTGTGTCTACCAAATTTCACCACCTTACATTTTGTAACTTATCTTTTCAGATTGCTTGATCCGATTATACAGCTAGAGTCTGTTCCTATTTACAAATGTTTTAATAATCTATTTTATTTATTACATAAAGTATAATTATATTGCGAAATTATTAATAATTCAATAATTAAAAATGGATAATAGAACCCAAAATTTCGAACTTGATAATCTGGACACTCAGATACTCAGTATCTTAATGGACGATGCGACAATTCCTTACACTGAAATTGCAAAGAAACTAATTGTTTCGGGAGGAACTATTCACGTCAGGATGAAAAAAATGCATGATATGGGTGTCATAAAAGGTTCTCATCTTATTATTGATCCACAAAAAATTGGCTATGATATATGCGCATTTTTAGGAATTTACCTCGAAAAGGGATCACAGTATAAGGATGCAGTTGAGAATCTCAAAAAAATTAAAGAAGTGGTAGAGCTTCATTACACAACAGGTTCATATAGCATGTTTGCAAAAATAATTTGCAGAGATACCAATCATTTAAGACAGGTATTAAATGAAGACATACAAGGTGTAAAAGGGATTCAACGAACCGAAACCCTCATTTCACTCGAAGAAAGTATTAAGCGCCAAATTACACTTTAACTATCCTTATAAGCAAAAGAGCCCTTCCAGAATCATTTCTGGAAGGGCTCTTTTGCTTATTTTGTATCTATTATGCTTCTTTGTAAAGAACACTTTTAACGGCAGCAACTACCCGTTCTGGATTTGGAAGTGCTTCTTTAATCAATGTTGGCGCATATGGAAGCGGAACATCGGCACATGTAACTCTTAGCACCGGAGCATCCAAATAATCAAATGCATCTTTCTGAACTTTGAAAGTAACTTCAGTAGCGATAGAGCCTAATGGCCATGCCTCTTCAACAAAAACCATACGATTGGTTTTCTTAACCGAATTAATCACAGTTTCGTAATCAATCGGACGAATAGTACGTAAGTCAATCACTTCAGCATTAATCCCCTCCTTGTTTAAATCTTCAATAGCAGGCATAACCACTCTCGAAAGCATCTTTCCAAAGGTTACGATAGTTACATCAGTTCCTTCTTTAACAATATTAGCTTTTCCGATCGGCAGATAATATTCTTCTTCCGGAACTTCTCCTTTATCTCCATACATCACTTCTGATTCCATGAAAATTACCGGATCCGGATCAAGAATGGATTGTTTCAATAATCCTTTTGCATCATATGGTGTAGATGGAACAACAACTTTTAATCCCGGGCAATTCGCATACCAATTGTCAAAGTTTTGAGAGTGCTGAGCACCCAGCTGACCTGCATTTCCCGTTGGACCACGAAAAACTATCGGACATGAAAACTGTCCACCACTCATACTTAATACCTTTGCTGCAGCGTTAATCACCTGATCTATAGCAACAAGAGAGAAATTAAAGGTCATGAACTCAACTATCGGACTCAATCCGTTCATTGCAGCACCAATACTTATTCCGGCAAAACCTAATTCAGCAATCGGAGTATCAATAATCCTTTTGGCACCAAACTCATCGAGCATTCCCTGACTAACTTTATATGCTCCATTATATTCAGCAACTTCTTCCCCCATTAAAAAGATCTTATCGTTCTTACGCATTTCTTCATTTAATGCTTCACGAAGTGCCTCTCTGAATTGTATTTCTCTCATGTGTAAAATCAAATTTGGATGCAAATATAAGGCTATCGATTATTAATTACGAATTAATAATTACGAATTACGAATTACAGATACCGTAAAATAGATGAAAAGTGATTTTTAAATATGAATCACGAGATTTCGGTAATGAATGAGTTTTTGAATGAAAACAGAAAACATAATACAAACAAAAACTTTTGCATTTGCAATTCGAATTGTGAATACAAATAAATATTTGAAACATGAGCAAAATGAATTTATTCTTTCAAAACAAATGCTCAGAAGCGGAACCTCCATTGGTGCAAATATTGAGGAAGGAATAGGTGCCCAATCGAAAGCGGATTTCATTTCAAAGTTATCTATAGCATATAAGGAAGCAAGAGAAACATCTTACTGGTTGCATTTACTACATGCTACCAATTATTTATCAAAAGAAATGAGCGATAGTCTAATTTATGATGCAGAAAAAATATGTCGTATAATCGGAAAAATTCAGGTAAGCTCTAAAGCAAAATGATACCCGCACCACCCCAATTCGTAATTGATAATTCGTAATTCGTAATTCAAAACCCCTACCTCTGACAAATTCCATTAAATGAGCAGTATTTGCAATTATCAATATTATCAGTTTGCCTGAATGGGACCGCACTATCGAATAACTCATTGAGCTTTTCTTTTAACTTCAAAGTGAACTGATCTTTCATACTAGCCAAATTCTCATCTGTTAAAACTAAACCACCTTTTCCTTTCTCAGTGAATAAAGTGCCCTCTTTAAAATCCTTTACGGTATAAAGATGCGGCTCAACCAGATTCACATTTCTGGTCTTCTCATAAACAAAGGTGTAAAATAGTGTTTGCAACAGGGCCTTATTCTGTCCTTTACCTTCGTCATTGAACAAGCCTTCAAAATCTCCATACTTTAATTGATCTTTGCCAGTTTTATAATCAACAATTCGGGTTTTACCTTGATGAATGTCTACCCTATCGATGATTCCCATTAACCTGACCTGCTCTTCCCTTCCCTCTACCTCGATAGAAAACAAAGGTGTGTAGGCATCCCGATCTTCAAGTTCCTTAATCACAAAAGGTGCAATTTGCTCATCATGCCTCAAAACTTTCAAGGCATATTGCTCAATCACCCTAATCACAATTTGCTGCAAGGCACTTTGTTGAAGTTCATAATCAGGATTAAGTTTCAGCTCCTTGATCATTGCGGCCTTAGACATGGCCGGAAGTAATTTTTCACGCTGCCTGATGTATTCGGCCGTTACTTCCTTTCCAAGTGAATCATGGTAAAAACTTTCCATCACAGAATGAAGCATGGTACCCACAGTATGCGGACCAATCTCATCCGGCATATCTTTTGGCTCCGCCAGACCTGCTATTTTGCCAAAGAAAAATTTCAGCGGACAAGCTATGTAATCTGTAAATGCAGAGGCTGAGATCTTTTTATCATATTTGCTTTCCGGATTTCTTTTTAAATAGGATTGGAGTTTATCAAGCACCGGACCATCCTTGATAACTTCTATGCCTTGTGTTGCAGGGGTTTCAATAGACTGATTTTGTTGCAGAACATGGGTAAACTTACAGGATGTTTCAAATTCCAGCTGTTTTATAAATCTGCTAGCCTCTCCGCCGTTTCCTGACTTGTCATCTGTGATTCCAACATAAATCAGGGTAACTTTCTTTGCACAATGCAGTAATCTGTAAAAGAAATACGCAAAAATGGAATTTTGGTTTTCAAGAACCGGCAATGCAAAGGCTCTTCTGACATTATCCGGAATAAAAGATGGGGTAATACTAACCTTTGGAAGTACACCTTCATTCATCCCAAGAACTATGAGCTCATCAAAATCAAGACAACGACTCTCTAGAAGGCCCATTACCTGCAATCCGGATAAAGGTTCTCCATCAAAAGGCACTGTAAGCCCTGACAAAGACCTCCTGATTGTGCGAAGAACAAATCCGGCACTTATCTCAGGCATTGCCCCGGCATTCACAAGTTCTTCAAAACTATCTGAGAGTACATTCAAAGTTTTGACCGCCTCGCTTATAAGCAAACTTTCAAGTTTACGAAGATCAGCAAGCTGTTCTGATACCAGCAAAAGTAAACTGCCCAAATTCCTGATTGAATTTGCAGGGCTTTCAAACGGACTGAAAATAAGTCTAGCAATTTTACTGCTCCCGCTAAGTTCCTGAAGTATAAATCTCGCCTTCTTCCCTTCAATAATCTCCTTATGGATCAAATTCCGCTGTTCTATATCTACAGCAAGCAGAGGATTGAAAATATAAGTCAGAACTTTGGGATAAGCAATTGAAATTTTATCACCCGAGGCTATTTCATCCTGAACATCCAGCCACAGATCGCATAATCCGAATACTGCTGATTGTTCAAAAGGATAGCCCATAGTAATATTCAGATTTTCATCGTTTATCGTTTGAAGAACCGGAAGTAAAAGGCTTTCATCAGCCAGAATGATAGCTTTTGAAGCAGGATTATCCTGATCCGGAACTCCCGGGAGTAATTCAGTGAGTAATTTACCCTGGGCTGTTTTACCCAAAGCCTGAATAATTTTAAATTGCTTTTGGGGATTATCAATTCGGTTTTCTGTGATTGCAAATTGGTTTTCCAGTCCTACAATATTGATGTTCCTTCTGATAAAATGTCCGGCTTCCTGAATATTATCTGAAAAATAATGCTCATCAGTATCAAAATAAAAGGAACAACGACCTTCATCCTGCCATGATTTAAACAGAATTTCCTCTGCTTTGGATAATGCATTAAAGCCTACAAAGACAATGTGACTGAATTCATCTAAAAATTTCTGATCAGAATCCTTTCCCTCAGCAAGATTTCGGTACATTTTAGCACTACTTACAAGTCCTTGCTCCGAAAGCCTTGAATGAAAATTCTGATAGAGATTTGGCATTCGATGCCACATCTCGATAAACTTCTCCTGGATTTTGTTTTGCTTTTCCTGGGAAAAAGAAGACCAAAAACTCTCCATAAAGGCAAGCTGTTCCACTTCGAAATTTGGAAACTGTTGTTCCAGCTCGGCAATACTTCCAATCAGATTAAAGACCTTCTCAGGATTGGCCAGATAATAATCGATCTGAGAAAAATCAGATACAATAATTTCGGCCAAGGGATAAAAAACATCAGCGCTAACTGGTTCTTTACCTTCCTTTTTCAAGAGGAGATTATACTCTGTAAAGAGGATAAAAAACTGCTTTAACTGTGACGCACAAACCAGTTTGCTTGACTCAGAGAAAAATTGCTGAATGGTATAAAAGCGCGGACTCCAGATGGGTTTTCCACTAATCTCGGCCAGGTACTTCCTTAGAAATAATTGAGGTCGTTTATTATTGAATACGATTGCAACATCCTGAAGATCTTTTCCAAATCGGTTCAAAAGATCTTCAGCAACACGATACAAAAATTTATCTGATGATTGATTTTCCATGGTCAAACCTTCTGTAATTTACGATCCTGGGCATACCATAAATAGGCATCGACCTGCTCAAATTCACCCATTTTCATCAAATTGTCACGATAAAGACTGATATCTGCAATATATTTATTGTTTTGCGCCCCAAATTTAAAATCTAAAAGAACTGCATTCTTCTCAAATACAAAGAGCTTATCCGGCCGTTTAACTGTTCCCGAATCAATAATCATATCCTTTTCACTGATAACCGATTTTGCAGTTCTGAACCATTGCTGTATTTCTTCCTGAACGAGAACATCCCCAATAGCTTGTCTAATTTCTTCCCTTTCTGATTCCCTAATTAACCCCTCTTGAACCTTTTCAGAAATAAGTTTATCCAAATCTACCGTACCGCTTAAAGTTTCCAGTATTTTATGCATTACAATTCCTTTACGCTGCTTTGCATTAAACCATGAATCCTCAGCCATGCTGTTTCGTTTGAATCGTTTACTTAGCTGCTGATTCACATGATATGTATGAATCTTCAAGGATTGATGTTCTGAAACCGGTTCAGAATCCATAATCAGGTCCGGAAGTTCGCCCATACAATAATGGGTATCATTTGACTCAAATTGCAGATCGCCGGTATCTCCATTATCGAATAAACTTGAAAGAACCGATTGAATATTCTTCATTGAACCTTCTTTGCCATCCTTCTTCTTAGCAGGAACATTTGGACAGATCAGACAGAGATAATTTTTAGCCCTCGTTGTTGCTACATACATAGTGTTAATCACGTCCATGTAACCGAGCATGACTTCATCAAAGTAATCGCTGGCAAAAACAGTTGATGCCAATCCTTTACTCAGATCTACAGGCAAGGTTTTAAACTGCTCGAAACCAGCAGATTTAGCATCAGCCCATAAAATATTTCTTTGTAGTCCCTTTGAAAATTTAGTAAATCCCCAGCTCAGGAAAGGTACAATCACCGCTTTGAATTCAAGACCCTTTGATTTATGGATAGTCATTACCTGAACCGCATCCTGACTTTCTGATGAAGGTAAAGCCTTGCTAGATCCTTCCTTATCCCACCATTCCAAAAATGCGCCAATTCCCTGATCACCCAAAGCAGCAAACAAAGCCACCTGATCCCGGAAAGCGAGAAGAAAAGGAACAAGATCTTCGGTATCTGCATTTCCAAGATGATAAATATCAATCAGTTTCTCTGTCAATTCAGTGATTGGAAAATGCTTAAATGAATTAAAATCCGAACACAATTCCGGAGGCAAAACTTCTTCCATTGTAGATAATGAGCCGGAAGCCATATTCATCCAATATTTATTCTCTAATCCAACCAACGTCTTATCAGGATTTTGAATCTGAGTCCAGAGCCTTGCACACTCCGCCTTAAAAATTCCACTTTCCGATTCCCTGACAGTAAGTAATCGAAAGGTTGAAATTAACAAAGCAATTGCCGGGTTATTTACAATCATCAAAGCCTCACCGGATATTACCTGAAAGGTTTTTCCTGCCGCTTTGGTCAGTCGTTTCTGATTCTCATTCAGAAAAATACAATCCAGAATTTGTACTGCTTCATTATTTTTCCCCACCAAAATGCCAATATCCCGCATGGATACACCTTGCTCTAAAAGCTCAATTAGCTTCTCAACGGTATATTGTGCCGCGTCAGACTGCTTCTCGTCTTCATCTTCTTCCTGATCATCGGCCAATGGCGATTTTGGTTTCTTTGGAAAGAATTTTACTTCAATCTTTCCACCTGTTAAAGTTTTATCGGTTACTTCCTGATGACTTCCCTCATAAGCCTTAACAAGCATACTGCTGTTTTCTGATTCCCATGAATCATGGAGATAGCCTGGCGCTGATTCATAAAAGAGCTCATTCAGGTTTTGCTGTAAAATTGACGGCAATCTGTTGTAGAGATAATTATTAAAGCGAATAATATTTTCTGCACTTCTTCGATTATACACCAGATTCTCCTCAATTACATTACCCTCAAGCAAATCCCGCTTCAAATAACTATGTAAAATTCGCCAGTCGCCGTTTCTCCAGCGATAAATCGATTGTTTAACATCTCCAACAACCAGATGAGCTGAATGTGCCTCATGAGAACCATCTGCAATCGCATTTTTTAGAAGGGGCAAAAAATTCATCCATTGAAAAGTACTGGTATCCTGAAACTCATCGAATAGAAAATGTTTGAATTTGTTTCCGGTTTTTTCCCAGATAAATGAGGGATTATCTGCATCAGAACCTGTTATGCCCTTTAAAAGCTGCTGTGCATCAGAGATAAGTAAAGCCCGCTTTTCTGAACGATAATCTTTTAACAGATCAGCCATTCTTTGCATCAAACGAAGGTATGAGCTATTATTGTTAATGGCCAGATAGGTATTATAGATCTCAATACCTTTATCGTAATAGCCTATTAACTGAGCCAAAAGAGGATTTATTTCATCATATAAGCGCTCTACCTGGCTTGTATCTTTCAAGGCACTATTTGGCCACTGATCAAAATTATTAAGTAATTTTCTAAGAGACTCAACCTTCGTTAAATCTCCCTGAATAATCTTATCCAATCTTAAAAGTGGATTGTTTGACTTATTGCATAGATCTTTTGAATCGATTTCTGAAGCTTCGAAAAGTTTTTCAAGCTTTCCAGCCAATTCAATAATCTCATCATTAAAGGTTTTGATACCCTTTTTAATCTGATTGCGCAATGCATTGAATTCCTTAGTCTGATCGGTCCCCATGGCCTGCATAGCCTCCTGAAAGGGAAAGTAACGTTCCTTAAATATTTCTTTAGCAAGCTCTTTTAAAGCACGGTTATAATCCCAATCATATCCATCATTAATACGATCAATGGCAAGACCGGTCACCCATTCAAGTAGTTCAGGATCTTTTTCTAGTTGCAGATTTAATGCCACCACAAGCTCCTCCTTTACTTTTTCCTGATTCATTTCCAGCTTATAACCACTATCGATATTTAGCTCAAACGCAAAACTTCTAATCAATTGCTGTACAAAACCATCAATGGTACTGATTGAAAATCGGCTGTAATCATGTAAAATACCTGCATATATTTCAGAAGCTCTATCCTTGACCTCCTGATCAGTAAGGTCAGGGTAATTTTCCTTAAGGATAGTTCGGAACTTTGATTTTTCAAACCCAAAGCGTGCAAGTTCTTCAAGAGATCCAAGAATACGCTCCTTCATTTCAGCTGTTGCCTTATTGGTAAAAGTAACTGCCAAAATTTCGCGGTATTTGCCTTTCCCGCTAAATAGTAAAACAAGATAATGCGCTGTAAGGGCAAAAGTTTTACCTGAGCCTGCAGAAGCACGAACTAATTTGAGGGGTTTTTCCCTAGACATCTCTGTAACTCATTTGAAATTTATTGAAAACTGGATTTTGATTCATGGAATCATAAAAATATTGAAATTATTCCTCAATCAGGTATTTCAATACCATAGATAGAAGGAATAAAAAAAGTCGGCAAAATATACCGGCATTAATAGTTTAAATAGGCAATTTTAACCTGAGATCGTTATAAGGAAGGGTAAAATATAGGTTTGCAATCAGCCAAATAAGGCTTTGAAGTCAAATAATTTGATTTTGGAAAGCATTACCTGTGTATTATAGCTCAGTTCAGTCCTTTCCTCCGGAGTATTTCCGGCAAGAAATCGCGTTCTAAGCCAAATTGCGAATAGCCGGAAGATACCTCCTCCGGCAAGGTTTATTTTACCCAAAGCTGTTTTTCATCGGGACGGACAGTCAGACAAAAGCAACATTTGCCATTTGAAATAAACCCGGATATTTAATAATTTTTTGCACTACAGAATTTGATGATTCGCGATAAATCTGCTGTATAAAACCAGGGCAGAAAACAGGAAAGAGCGACTGAAGGGAAACAAACTCTGATTTCTAAATCAGGAGAAATCTTCAATCCTAATTGAACCCAGCATAATTTTATATCGAACTAAAAATAATTTAGTAAAAAAATGATTTAGACTATTTCTGAGTGATTCCAGCACCATTTTTAAACCCCGGACTTACAGCAACCGGCAATTTTCCGCTTGCTTTGAGCTGACCGCTTATCAATTTAGCACTTGCCTTTTGTGCTTCTTCTGAATTCTGATAATTTACGATTAAGGTTTTTGCCTTTTCAATACCCGGAAGGCCCGTAATGGCATAAGGATTAGCAAAGAGGGTAAACATACTGTTCATCCCTGCTATATCAGCTATCAGCGTTTTTAGACCAGCATTATAATCAAGGACCGCACCAGGACGTTTTCTGATATCATGAATACTCACAATGATCTGGTCATAAGCTTTCAATTCTGCCCTCACATTATTGACATCGCTTTCTGAAGCATCTTTGGGTAATAAAAAGATTAAGGAATTTGGCAATAAGGGTTTCATGATGTTCTGAAAAGTAGTCAAGCCGGGTGTTCCTATACTTACCAGGGCAGTTTTCTTACTGAAATCCAAATTTCTGATTTGTTCATCACCGTTTAATATTGTTACTGCGGCGTCCGCAAGTTGCTGATTTAGCTGCCTGGCTTCAAGACGGTTAAGTTCGGAAATAATGTTTTCAGTATTTACAAACTTCTTATTCGATAAGCCTGACCAATATTTTGCCAATAGCACCTTTCTAACACTAGCATTGATACCTTCCCAGTTTAATTTTTTGGATCTGATTGCCTGACGCACCAATTTTACTGCTCTTTTGGAATTACCGGACAGTTCAATAACATCAAGTCCCGCAATAAGCCCCAGTACGTCGCTTTCACCTTCCGGAAAAAACTTTGCCACACCTTTCATTTCCATAGCATCCGAGAAAATAATTCCCTTAAACCCAAGATCCTCCTTCAAAAGTCCGGTAACAATGGGCTTAGAAAGTGTTGAAGGTAAATTGGGGGTATTATCAAGTACCGGGATACTCATATGAGCAACCATAATCCCGGAAGCCCCTTCTTTGATTAATTCTCTGAAAGGATATAACTCTAAAGAATCTAAGCGCTCACGGGTAAAGGGTAATTTTGGAAGGTCATAATGTGAATCAACATCTGTATCGCCATGCCCAGGAAAATGTTTGACACTAACCATAATATTATGATCCTGAAGCCCCTTCATATAGGAAGTGACTTTTGCCGCAACATTGAATTTATTATCACCGAATGAACGGATTCCAATGACCGGATTCTTCGGATTATTATTGATATCAGCAACTGGGGCGAAGTTCACCTGCATACCAATACGTTTAAAATCCATAGCCACCTGCTTGCCCATCTCATAGATTAACTTATTGTCCTGGATTGCTCCAAGAGTTAGCTGGTAAGGATAAGAAATAGTACTGTCTAGTCTCATTCCCAAACCCCACTCGGCATCCATGGAAATCAATAAGGGCACTTTTGAAGCTGCCTGATAACGGTTAGTTAATGCCGCCTGCCTGGCCGGTCCTCCCTGGAAAAATACGAGTCCGCCGATACGCTCCTTTCGAATCAACCTAGCAATTGAATCTTCAAAGGCCTTTCCTTTATCCGTATGAGCCCTAACCATAAAGAGTTGGGCAATTCGTTCACGCTTATTTAATTTTTTAAAAACAGTTTCAACCCAATCATTAGGTTGATCTAAAGCGCCTATATATGAACTCTGAGTTTGGGCAAAACTGATTAGCGGACTAATCAGAAAGATAAAAAAAACAAGGTGCTTTAAGTTTCTGTACATGTGAGGATGTAAATATTTTGTGAAATTATTAATTACGAAACAGAATTAAGCCAAAAAGCGTTAATAAAAATTTATTCCAAGACTTAAACAGATACTGAAAAGCCAAACTGAAAACATATCAGTCAATCGCTTCTTAAGGAATCTATACAAGAAATAAATTCCTACCGTGTTAAGAAATATAAAAACCAAACCTGCCCAGGCTATTACTTCGGTAATCATCATAAATCGTCCGTTAAAAATACAATGGAACTTAAACTAAACAAATTTATCAAAGGAATTGGTTTGATCAGATACATTCTTACCAAATGGAGGTCTTTTTTCACTTAATATTACAGGTTTGTATTATTTGATTTTTGAAACCAATACCTGTGTTTCATAGCTTAGTTTAGCCCTTTCCTACGGAGTATTTCCGGCAAGAAATTGTACTTTATTTCCCCTTTGGTCGGTGTTGTCACCGTACCAAGAACCATCTATCAAATGGTCGGGGAAAAACCAACCAGAGGGAAATGCATTGTCATTCTGGCAAAGGCCAGAACCTCCTTCGGCAAGGTTTATTTTACCCGGAGCTGTTTTTCATCGGGACGGGCAGTCTGGTAATAGAACCATAGGCCATTTTAAACAAAGCCGGGTGGCAGCTCTATCTTTTTTTCAATAAGAGTATCATGATAAACATTAAATTTTCAGTAAAAAAATAGGGCAGAACACGGGGCTGGAATAAGCGAAGAGAAACAGACCCTGCTTTCTAAATGAAGAGAAAAATAATGAGTCTAAACGTAGTCAAGCAAGATTTTATATCGAACTCACGTTAATTAACAAAAATGCCCCGGACAAGCCGAGGCATTTTTGTTATATCAGATGTATTATTGAATTAACCCTGGTTGATAGTAATTTCGGAGATCGTCCATCCTTTATCCGATTTTACGAACTTCAGGTTAAACCTGTATGAACCTGCAATATCCATGCGGTTTCCATTTAAATTTGCAACACCCATTACATCAAAATCAGCTAATCCGGTAGCATAAGCAGCTTCGATTGTAAATGACTTATTTAGAGCAGAAGATTTACTAACATCATAGATTCCACCTGTAAAGGTGTAAATGATACCTGATTTGTCGAGTGTACTTCCTGAAGGCTCATACATTTTGCAGGTTTCACTAAGTTTAGCACTCATCCATACTTTATCCTTTTTTACAATGGCAATTGAAAAACTATCGACGAGACTTTTAAGCTGATCTTCATCACTAGTCTTTACATTAATGCCATAGGCTTCTGATAGCGAAAACGCTATAAAAAGCATTAATAAGAATTTTTTCAATTGCTTAAGTATTATAAATTTTTAGTGATTTCAGTTGACATTGGTGTAACAGAAGAGCGGAATCGACGAATCAGATTTCCATCTTCATCAATTAGAAATTTCTCAAAATTCCATTTGATATCGCCAGTGAAATCAGGGTTTGCGGCAGTTGTCAGATGCTTGAACAGCGGACTGATATCATCACCTTTAACACTGCTTTTTTCAGCTAATGGGAAAGTTACACCAAAATTCTTCTGGCAAAACTCTTTGATAATTAAGTTTTCACCCGGCTCCTGGCCGCCAAAATTATTTGCTGGAAAACCAATAACCACTAGTTTATCTTTGTAAGTATCAGCCAACTTCTGCAGATCAGCATATTGCTTGGTATACCCACATTTTGAGGCTGTATTAACAATTAAGACTTTCTTCCCCTTGTATTTTTTAAGGTCAAGTGCCTGGCCATCAATATTCTGAACCTTAAAGGTATAAATTGAAGGCGGTGTTGTAATGAACATTGCGAGTACTATAAGTAGTGTTTTCATGGAACAAATTTAAAATTTAAAGACTGTATAAAGATCAAAAGGTTTTGATATGGTTTAAAACTAACAATTATCTGACAATAAGTAAATTAAGTTTAAATCTTTAAGAACTTTTTAACTTGATCAGGATCCCTTCGGCAATCCCAAACCATAAGTATCAGAATGTGCTTCTCAAGCAATTCGTAAAAAATAATATAGTCCAAAATTATAAATGCTTTTACCCCATCTACATCAGTATTTTTACCAACCAAGGGCTGTCTTTCAATTAATTCTGCTGAGTCTTTGAAAACTCGAAGGAGTTTATTGCTGTAATCAGATGATTGATTTCTTTCATTATAAAACTGTTTGATTCGTTTTATATTAAGTTTTGCAACAACAGACCAGACAAGCGGCTTTGTCACTCAAAATTCGTTAAAAAGGTCATCTTTTGTATGAAAATTTCCTTTTTCATACTCTGTTTTGGCTTCTTTAAAGGCATCTTTCTGCTCATTGTTAGTCCTGAAAACTCCGGATTCTTCTTCAATGCTATGAATTAAATTCCTAATGCTTTCCAAAACCCGACTATCGTTAATTTCCAGAATCTCTTTGATCAGGTTTTCTTTCAATGTTGCCATTTGATTAATTTAGTGTTCTTACAGAGAGTATTAAAACTCAATTATCAAATTTAACATTTAGACTAACAATTCTGACAATAGAACATCATTATGAAACAAATTATTTGGGAGGCAATTCCAACACTACATACTGACTGGTGCCTTCACTTGTGTTATTGACAGAAAAAGATTGCCTCCTTTTAAGCACAAAAAAGCTTCCCGGCTTGAGGGTTTGAAGTTCACTGTTTCCATTTTGACTAATTTCAGCCCTGGTCGTATTCAGGGAAACCAAAACCAGACTTTGCTTTTTATTTCTTGATTTAAACTCAATTCCTTTCAAAAGATTTAACCGGTATGCCCTTACCCAAGTCGTATCAATTTCCAACTTAAGATTTGGCAATTCCATTGGCTTTTGATTAAAGGCTGCCTTTTTCATCAGTAATTCAACATCCATGACATGAAAAGTATCTTTGTCGGCGTTCCATACCCGATGAACACGATTATTTGGAGGTGCCAAATTTTCGAATCGTATTTCCCCTGCCTGAGATTTGCCGGCCTTTTTTTCTTCGCCCTGTACCTGCGAACCGGTTATTGTGTTTGTAAGCCGGATAAAAAAGGAAGGTGTGGTATGCATGTGGTATAATGAGGTATCGCCCGGTGCTACGCGAACATTAAGGATTCGAATCTCCTTATTCTGAAAGACTGGCCGGTGCCGGGGTTCTTCATGCACAAGTATCTGAGCTTGTAAAACAGGTAAGCTACTTGTCAAAATAAGAATGAACAACAAGTTTGGGAAACAGGATTTGAAACATGTCATTATTTAGGATTTTTATTAATTATTATTCTGGGCTTCAATAGTAATTCCTGATTGATTTTACTCTCTTTTGGATTAAAAATCCAAATTATCCATTATTCGACATGCCTTGCGGAACATGTCAAACAGCAGAATCTAATTTTTGATAGTAAATGTATGACACGGCTAGAATCCCAAATACGACTAATGGAAAAAATGTTTGCCCATTAATTCCGTCAACTGCTCCATGACTAATTGTTGCAAAAATAAAATCAAAAGCAAATCCAGCATAAGCCCATTCTTTTATACGTTTGGGAACTTGTGGAATAATTAAAGCTAGAACTCCTAAAACTTTAAAAACAACCAATGCATTTCCAAAATATTCAGGATAACCCAAATGTCTAATACCTTCTTTTGCCAATTCAGTTTGTGAAGTCAATACAGGCATTAATCCTTCAAACAACGCGATTATTGTTGTCGCTGTCCAAAATATTATTTTTTCTTTCTTCATTTTTTTATACTCTTAATCTTCTGTCATTAATTCCGGTCCAATTACCGTATAAATTGTGGCTTTCTGCAACCTAAATCGTATATAAACGAATCTACCCGTTTATACTCTGAAAAACAACATCCAAAATTCGCATAAAACTAATCACATAAAAAAGCCCCACCATTTCCGGCAGGGCTTTAAGCTTTTAGCTTTAAGCTTTCTCCTTAACTACATCCTCCCTGCGTTCCGCAGTTCAAACACTTATAACAAGTACCTGATCTCACCATAATATGGCCACAGTTACCGCAGGCAGGTGCATCAGACTGACCACCACCGGAGATATCCAGAACAGGCTTAAGTTTTAAACTTGAAGTTGTAGAGGTGACGGTAACTGATGCCTCAACAAATGCGTTTGAGGTATCAGGGTTCACATCACTATCAGTCATTTGTGGATTTCCAACAATGGCCTTCTGCTCGGTGATTACGTGTACTAGATCTGTACGACCCAGGTACTCATAACCCAACATTCTGAACATATAATCTACAATAGAAGTTGCACTCTTGATGTTATCATGTCCTGAAACCATACCTGATGGCTCAAAACGGGTGAAAGTAAATTTATCAACAAACTCTTCCAGTGGCACTCCGTACTGCAGACCAACAGAAACTGCAATTGAGAAACAGTTCATCAGGGAGCGGAAAGTTGCACCTTCTTTGTGCATGTCCACAAAAATTTCTCCCAAAGTTCCATCTTCATACTCTCCGGTACGAACGAATACTGTTTGTCCGCCAACTGCCGCTTTCTGAGTAAATCCACCACGCTTACCAGGCAAGTTTTTACGCTCTACAACAGAAGATAACTGACGTTTGAACTTGGTGTCGGTGGAACGCTCAAGAATAGTTCTTGCAGCATCAAGCACCTGTTCAGCAGTAAGGTCACTCAGTTTCACATTTGCTGCTTCACCAAGAACTTCTTCTACCGTATCCAGTTTATCTTCTTTACTATCGGATGATTTAGTAGATAATGGCTGAGATAATTTACAACCATCGCGATAAAGTGCATTTGCTTTCAGAGCAAGTTTCCATGATAATTCATAGCAATCTTTGATTTCTTCAACAGTGGCCTCATTTGGCAAGTTGATTGTTTTAGAAATCGCACCTGAAAGGAAAGGTTGTGCAGCAGCCATCATTTTGATGTGGCCATGTGCATGGATGTAACGTTCGCCTTTCTGACCACATTTATTGGCGCAGTCAAAAATTGGATAATGCTCTTCTTTCAAATAAGGAGCACCTTCTATCGTCATAGTACCACAGATGTATTCATTTGCTTCAGCAATCTGTTGACGGTTAAAACCAATTGCGCGTAAAAGGTTAAAATCAGGAGACGAATATTGCTCAGATTTAAATCCTAAACGGTTTAAACACTCTTCACCAAGACTCCACTGGTTGAATACAAAACCGATTTCGAAGGCTGCAAGTAAAGATTTATCAATTTTCTCAAGCTCATCTTGATTAAAGCCTTTAGCAGCCAGGCTGTCGAAGTTAATATGCGGAGCACCCTCTAAAGTAGCTGCACCTTTTGCATAATTTACGATGGCTTCTATTTCATGCTCTTTGTATCCCTGGTTGCGTAATGCAGCAGGAACTCCCTGATTAATGATCTTGAAGTAACCACCACCTGATAATTTTTTGAACTTAACCAGTGCGAAATCAGGTTCGATACCGGTTGTATCACAATCCATTACCAAACCGATTGTACCTGTCGGTGCAATAACTGTGGTCTGGGCATTACGATAACCGTATTTCTCGCCAAGTTCAACAGCTTTATCCCATGAGTTGCAAGCAGCAGATAATAAATAATCAGGACAAAATTTAGGATCGATTCCCGGTGGCGCAATCTCAAGTCCTTCGTAAGCATCGTTATTATAAGCAGCATAGCGGTGGTTACGCATTACCCTCAGCATATGCTTTTTGTTTTCATTATATTTCTTGAAGGTGCCCAGTTCCTTTGCCATTTCTGCGGAAGTAGAATAAGCTGTACCGGTCAGGATTGCAGTAATTGCACCACCAATTGCACGCGCTTTGTCGCTATCATATGGAATTCCTGCAACCATCAGCATAGAACCTAGGTTAGCATATCCCAAACCAAGCGTACGGTAATCATACGATAATTGGGCCACTTCTTTAGATGGGAACTGTGCCATCAATACCGAAATTTCAAGAACCACGGTCCACACACGGCAGGCATGCTCGAAACCCTTCACATCAAATACTAATGTAGCCGGATCGAAGAAGTGCGCCAGGTTAATAGAAGCCAGATTACAGGCTGTATTATCAAGGAACATATATTCTGAACATGGATTTGAGGCATTAATACGTCCGCCTTCAGGGCAGGTATGCCACTCGTTGATTGTAGTATCGTATTGTATCCCCGGATCGGCACAAGCCCAGGCAGCAAAGGCAATATCCTGCCATAATTTTTCGGCTGAGATGGATTTTACGGGCTGACCTGTGATTCTTCCAATTAGATCCCAGTTGCCACCATCTTCAAGTGCTTTGAAGAAGGTATTTGGAACACGTACAGAGTTGTTTGAATTTTGTCCGGATACGGTGCGGTAAGCTTCACCTTCATAATCTGAAGAATAACCAGCGGCAATTAAAGCAGCAACTTTTTTCTCTTCTTCAACTTTCCAGTTAACAAAACCTTCTATTTCAGGGTGATCCAGATCAAGACATACCATTTTGGCAGCGCGACGTGTAGTACCACCTGATTTAATTGCACCTGCAGCGCGGTCACCTATTTTCAAGAAAGACATCAGTCCCGAAGAATAGCCACCACCTGAAAGTTTTTCACTTTCTCCGCGGATTGCAGAAAAATTTGTTCCTACTCCTGAACCATATTTAAAAATTCTGGCTTCTCTAACCCAAAGGTCCATGATACCACCATCATTCACAAGATCATCGCTTACTGAAAGTATAAAACAAGCATGAGGCTGAGGACGCTCATAAGCAGAAGTTGATTTTTCTAATTGATCTGTATCTGGATTTACGAAATAGTGGCCCTGTGGCTTACCTGTAATTCCATATGAGCTGTGTAAGCCGGTATTGAACCACTGTGGAGAATTTGGGGCTGCTAACTGACCAACGATGGTATATACCAATTCATCGTAAAAAATACCAGCATCTTCCTTACTAGCGAAATAATTGTAACGCTCACCCCATGATCTCCAGCAATGAGCCATACGATGGGCTACCTGTTTGATACTAATTTCAGATGCAGTAGTTCCATCAGGCTGGGGTACTCCGGCCTTGCGGAAATATTTCTGAGCTAAAATATCTGTTGCAACCTGACTCCAGGTTCCGGGCACTTCTACATTTTTCATTTCGAAAACAGCATCACCCGCAGGATTGCGAATAACCGAGGTACGTTTTTCGTATTTGAACAGATCATATACATTTACCCCTTGTTTAGTGAAATACCTTTGGAACTGCAGACCCTTTCCTGTTCCTTTTGTTGCCGTGTTTGTAGAAGTTTTAGCCATAAAAAAATAATAAATGTTGTTATTGAGCGTGTTACCCTCACTAAAAATATTTGGGGGTTTTTCATCAAATCTATAAGTTGAAAGCAATCTTGTCGAATTAGAGTTTTCCACAGATTGTTAGTGTATCTGCGCCCCAACACTTAATCAGATAGTAATAACATGATTTAAAGCTATTTAACTATGTTGAAAACTCTAAAAAATAGCGATTTTAGGGAATTTTTGTTACACCCTCTTACACATTAAAAAAGCCGGCAAATGCCAGCTTTTTTTAATGAAAATTATTCTTTGATTTTGGTTGAAACCCGTGGCAATTATCTATGATAACCCTGATATGAAAACTCAGACAGGCACACCTGTATCCGTAGATTAATCAACAATCGTCACCTTAATCATATTGGTCTTTCCTTTCTTTTCGATTGGGATTGAGGCAGTATTAATTACTAACTGACCCGATTCAACCAGTTTCTCAGCTTTCAGTATCTGATTTACGTCTCTGATTGTCTTATCTGTACTATCAAATTTATCATAATAGAATCCACGAACGCCCCATAAAAGACTGAGTGTATTCAAAAGGTTACGATTACTTGTAAAAATAAAGGTTGCTGCTTTAGGGCGGTAACTTGAGATCTCAAATGCAGTATAACCCGATGAAGTCATTGAAATGATACCTACTGCATTGGTCTTCTCCGCGAGATAAACAGCAGAACCACAAACTGCATCTCCAATATAGGTTGAAGAATGTTCATTTAAAACTTTAGCTGTACTATACGGATAATCATTGTCCTCCACATTTCGTATGATCTTGTTCATGGTTTCAATAACAATCAGTGGATATTCACCAACTGATGTCTCGCCACTTAGCATTACTGCATCGGCCCCATCTAAAACAGAGTTCGCCACATCATTTACTTCAGCACGAGTAGGTCGGGGCGAAGTGATCATACTTTCGAGCATTTGTGTAGCTACGATTACTGGTTTTGAAGCTGCGCGACACTTTCTGGCAATCATCTTCTGCAACAACGGAACCTGTTCCATTGGCATCTCTACACCAAGGTCACCCCTTGCCACCATAACCCCATCTGTAGCTTCAATAATTTCATCAATATTATCAACGGCTTCCGGCTTCTCTATCTTAGCAATTACCCTTGCAGTTTTATCACTTCTGGCAATAATTCTTTTTAGTTCAATAATATCATCAGCCGAACGGACAAATGAAAGTCCGATCCATTCTACATCATTGCTCAATGCAAAGTCAAGGTTTGCTAAATCTTCTTCAGTTAAACTTGGTATTGAAACTTTCGTATTCGGGAGATTGACCCCTTTACGGGAAGTAAGAATTCCGCCATAAACCACCTCGCACTGAACAGAATCCTTGTTATTGGTACTTAAAACCCGCATTTGGATCTTTCCATCATCTAGCAAGATAATTTCCCCAGAGCGCACATCACTCGGAAAGCTTTGATAGGTTATATAAATCTGATTATCATCACCAATCAATTCCTTGGTAGTAATTTCGATTTTATGACCACTATGAAGGTTAATTCCGCCTTCCTTCACCAAACCAATGCGAATCTTCGGGCCCTGTAAGTCGGCTAAGATTCCAACATTTGTTTTATATTTCTTATTGATATCACGAATAATGTCGATCACCTTCTGATGATCTTCAGTCTTGCCATGAGAAAAATTTAACCTGCAAACATCTACACCTGCCTTAATCATGTTCAATAATACTTCCTTCTGGGAAGAAGCAGGGCCAAGTGTGGCTACAATTTTAGTTCTGTTATGAACCGTCTTCATCTGTTCTTATTTAATTTAAAACTTATATGGCGATAAAGTGTACTTAATACACCATCCCGAAGGGCTAAAATATGAGATTTTCTTTGGATTTCAATTTTTTGGGATCAACTTCTACAGCAACGAGTACCTCAGGAATTTTATTCAAACCATAAATTATTCTTTTCAAGTCTTCTGAATCAATATAATTTTGGATTAATAAAAAGAAATCTACTTTTTTCATTTCGGGTACCAGGAAACCTTCCGTACCTTTATTAGCGAGGATATACAATTCTGTTTCTGATTCTGGCAACAGAAAAAAATATCTGCTAAAATAAAATGGATCTTCATCTGTATTAAAAGGGAGTTCCAGATCAGCTATCTTAGAAAAATCAGTGCCAAGTTGTTTATTAGTTTTAAAACAAAACATATAGTCTTTAAGTTGCGTAGTAATTGCTACCAGCACAAAATCGAGGTCAAGTTCAAATTTTAAAATAGTTTTATTCAAGGGGTAATTTCAATAGATTTTACAAATGTAATACGCTTTATCCTTTAAAATGTGACTTAGTTAAAAAAGGTTAAAACAAAAAGGTTTGAAAATTGCGAGAATTTATTTTTCTTTGCACAGAATTATTAAACAATTAAATCAAAAAACCATGTCTGATATCGCTTCAAGAGTTAAAGCAATTATCGTTGAAAAATTAGGTGTAGATGAAAGTGAAGTTACACCAGAGGCATCTTTCACTAATGATCTTGGTGCCGATTCATTAGACACCGTGGAATTAATCATGGAGTTTGAGAAAGAGTTTAACGTGGCCATCCCTGATGACCAAGCTGAAACTATCGGTACTGTAGGTCAAGCCATCGCATATTTAGAAAAGAACGTAAAGTAATTTTACGATATCCTAACTATAAATGGAGCTTAAAAGAGTTGTTGTTACTGGGCTGGGTGCGCTTACTCCAATAGGTAATTCTATTCCTGAATTTTGGGATAGTTTGATCAGTGGGGTAAGCGGTGCCGCTCCCATAACACATTACGATCCTGAAAAATTCCGAACAAAATTCGCCTGTGAAGTTAAAAACTTCAATCCTGAGGATTTCCTGGAAAAAAAAGAAGCTCGTAAACTCGACCCTTTTGTTCATTACGCGATTGCCGCGTCTGACGAAGCCATTAAAGATGCTGGATTAGACTTTCCTAACCTCGATACAAACCGAATTGGTGTAATCTGGGGCTCTGGAATTGGAGGTTTAAAAACCTTCACAGATGAAGTTGTCAACTTCGCCCAGGGAGATGGAACCCCGCGTTTCAATCCTTTTTTCATTCCGAAAATGATTTTGGACATTGCTCCTGGTCATATTTCAATCAGGCATGGCTTACGAGGCCCGAATTTTTCTACTGTTTCTGCTTGTGCTTCTTCAACAAACGCCCTGATTGATGCTTTCAATTATATTCGCTTGAATATGGCTGATATAATCGTTTCTGGTGGTTCTGAAGCCATAATTAACGAGGCAGGAATGGGTGGTTTTAATGCAATGCATGCTCTTTCTACCCGAAATGATGATCCTAAAACAGCATCACGCCCTTTTGATAAAGACCGCGATGGCTTTGTTGCCGGAGAAGGTGCTGGAAGTATCGTTCTTGAAGAACTTGAACATGCAAAAGCTAGAGGAGCTAAAATTTATGCCGAATTGATTGGGGGTGGTATGAGTGCTGATGCTAATCATATTACCGCGCCACATCCTGAAGGTCTCGGAGCCAAACTTGTTATGACCAATGCATTGAGAGATGCAGGTATTTCAACTTCCGACATCGATTATATCAATGTTCATGGAACCTCCACTCCACTTGGAGATATAAGCGAGGTTAAAGCAATACTTGATCTGTTTAAAGAAGATGCCTTTAAACTGAATATTAGCTCAACAAAATCAATGACCGGGCATCTTCTTGGTGCCGCAGGTGCTATAGAAGCAATCGCTGTTATTTTGGCTGTCAAAAATGATATTATTCCCCCAACGATCAACCATTTTACAGATGATCCCGGCTTTGATACTCGATTAAACTTCACATTTAATAAGGCTCAAAAACGTACTGTAAATGCTGCCCTGAGCAATACATTTGGCTTTGGAGGGCATAATGCTTCTGTTATCTTCAAAAAATACAACGGCTGATTTTGATATCCAGTATTCGGATTCTTTTAAAACCAGTATATTTTTTTCTTATCATTAGAACCTTCGGTCATTAATGCCATTTTCTAGAATTTATAAACTTTATTTTTCTCCAAATCGTAATTACATACGATCATTAGAGAATCTTTTAGGTTTTATTCCTGGGAATCTAAGGCTCTATCGAATGGCATTCAGACATCGTTCAGTTGCCGTTGAAGTAAAAAATGGTGCAAAAAACAGCAATGAACGCTTGGAATTTCTTGGGGATGCTATACTAGGCTCGGTAATAGCCGAGATTCTATTCAAAATGTACCCATATAAAGATGAGGGTTTTCTAACCGAAATGCGCTCAAAGATCGTCAGCAGGGCAAATCTCAACCAGCTTGCCAAGAAGCTCGGGCTTGATGAGCACATTGAGTATGATAATAGAATAATTGGCCATAATAATAAGCAGGGTTCATTGTTAGGTGATACTTTCGAGGCTATGATTGGAGCTATCTATTTGGATAAAGGTTATAATTTCACTCGCAACTTTCTTATTAGCAGAATTATAAAACCTCATATTGATATCCATACCCTTGAACTTACTGAAACAAATTTTAAGAGTAAATTAATAGAATGGTGCCAGCGCCATGGAAAAGACGTTAGTTTTGAAGTGATTGCCAATGATGAAGGTGAGAATTCCAAACTATTTACCATACAAATTAGTGTAGACGGGGAAAGTTGTGCGATTGGCAGAGATTACAACAAAAAAAATGCTGAAAAGCTTGCTGCCGAAAAAGCTTGTGAGCACCTAAAAATCTAATAGATTAGCAGTATTGAAGATTCCTGTAAATTATTTTATCCTCCAAAACTCTTTCAGTTTTTTAATAAAATCCATATTACATTTCTAAAAAAAACAGGAATAATTCCCGGACAAATTATGTTTCAATAAATTTGATACCTGAACAATGATAAAACTCGTAAAAAAAGTAGCCGCATTCCTGTTCCTTATTTGGGGCTTTTTGGTATTCATTTCGGCAATGATCCTGGTTTTCCCGTTTATTCTGATTTTTTCGGCAATTTTCGAGAAAAAAAAGGCACAAGACGTACTATTCTTTTTTCTGAAAGTTTGGGCCCGGATTTTTTCAGTATTATGCTTTTTCCCAGTTAGAACAATAGGGAAAGAAAAACTTAATCCAAATAAAGCCTGCATTTATGTTTGTAACCATAATTCATATTTAGATGCCATAGCTGTGGTATTATCAATACCGGGCTCATTTAAACCATTAGGGAAGATTGAAATGGTGAAAACTCCAATTTTTGGAATGATTTATAAACGGGTAGTGGTACTGATTGACCGAAAAAGTCAGGAAAGCCGCGCGAGAAGTGTTGAAGAATTGAAAATTGACCTCAATAATGGTCAGTCCATTCTAATTTTCCCCGAAGGAACTATGAACAGAACCGAATCAGCACTTTCTGAATTTTATGATGGTGCGTTTCGGCTTGCCATTGAAACTCAAACTGACATTGTCCCTATGGCTATTTTGAATGCCAGAAAACTGCTTCCCCGAAACAAACCGATGGATGTATGTCCTGGCCTGTTAGAGTGTGTTTTCGCAGATCGGGTTGAAGTAAGCAGACTTATCCCTGACGACCTAGGTAAATTGAAAAAACGAGTATACGACTGTATAGAAAAATTAATATTAGAAAAAGGGATTTAATATTTAAGCGTTTTTTCAGATAAATCAGGAGCCTTTGGTAAAGTTGGCAATGACTTTATCGCTGCTGGCCTTCCAGACTCATTAAATTTTTTAAAGGAAGTTTTGATGTAATTGATCATTTCATATTCATCAAAAATTGCCACATTTTGATACTCAGGTCGATATAATATCATAAAATTCTTAAGATCATTCCCATCCAGTCCGGTTAAATTTTTGACTACAAACGGACTAAATTTACGATCAACTTCAGTTTCCTGAAGTTCTTTAATATAATATGTATTAAAACGTCGAGCCTGTGCAGGAGTTTTGCCTATCAGTTCATACAAGGCAGTAAGCGGTCTGAAGAAATAAGCTAAAAGAGGTGGTTTACCCGCGTAAAAAGATCCCTTTTTTCGATATTGTTCCCGGATTGCATCCAGTTCCTGTTTCTTGGTTTGACCCAAAACCCTAACTTCAGATAAAGCAATAACAGGTTGAAGCATTAACACCTTGTCAGATAGCTCAAGTAAAGGAAGAGAAAGTTCTAAGTACCCTGACTTAGAAATAAGCAGTGTATCCCCAACTGAAGCTCCAATCCTGAAAAGACCGAGTTCATTAGTATATGTTGAAATTCCTGTTTTTTTATTAAACACATAAACACTGCTGATTCTTGAAGCACCTGCTTTTTCCATGATCAAGCCTTGAACACTATTTTGTTGGGCCATTACAGGTTTAGTATCTGCACAGGCAATAATTAACAGAAATATGGTTAATAAAACTTTCATGGGGACTTTGGTTCGGTTTCAAAATTACTAAATCGTACTTGTGTTTTAATAATTGAATCATGTATAAGCTTCCCAAACAGTTTCAATGCCTTTCTAATTAAATCTTATCTTTGCGACATGATAAAATCGATGACAGGATATGGCTTTGCAGCCAATGATTATGCAAGTGTAAAATACACAGTAGAAATCAAATCATTGAACAGCAAGTTCTTCGAACTTTCTCTAAAACTTCCAAAATCATTTTCAGATAAAGAATTTTTGCTTAGAAACGACTGTAGCAAGCAAATTGAAAGAGGCAAGGTCAACATCAGTATACAGATTGAATATGCAGAGACTACACTCAAAACCTCAAGTATCAATCAAGCATTACTGAAACATTATTATGATCAGCTCAAAATTGCAGCTGATAACATGGGTTCACTGGGTGACAATCTTTTTCAAATAGCTTTAAATTTCCCTGATGTTATTCAATACAGTTCTGATGAAGCAAGTGAAGATGAATGGAAAGTAGTTTATAAAACCTTTGAAGAGGCATTATTAAATTTTCAGAGCTTTCGACAAGACGAAGGAAATGTTTTGAAACAAGACCTGATCCTCAGAATAAATAATATTCTGGAAGGAATGAGACTAGTGTCTATACAAGAGCCACTCCGCATACCGTCAATCAGAGAAAGACTAAACAACTTTTTAGAAGAAGCTGTTGGTAAAGAAAATGTAGATCATAACCGCTTTGAACAAGAACTTATTTACTTTATTGATAAATTAGATATTACTGAAGAAAAAATTCGTTTGAAAAGCCATTGTGATTATTTCATTGAAGCATTAAAGGACAAAGATGCAAATGGTAAAAAACTTGGCTTTATCTCACAGGAGATTGGCAGGGAGATCAATACTATGGGTTCAAAAGCAAATGATGCGAAAATGCAGCAGATTGTAGTGGGAATGAAAGAAGAACTCGAGAAGATTAAAGAACAATTACTAAATGTTTTATAAGTTGTAAGTATTAAGTTATCGGTTGTAAGTTTCCACCCATAGCTTTAACTTAATACTTATCACTTACAACTTAATACTTACAACTTATTACTTACAACTTATTACTCAATTGAACGGCAAACTCATCATTTTTTCAGCTCCTTCAGGTGCAGGTAAGACTACAATCGTCCACCATCTATTAAAAAAGATTCCTAATCTTTCATTTTCTATTTCTGCAACCACCAGACATCAGCGTGGCGATGAAGTAAATGCCAAAGACTATTATTTTATCAGCAAGGAAAATTTTCTACATAAAATTGCCCAAAAGGAATTCGTAGAATTTGAGGAAGTATATACAGGTACTTTTTATGGAACCTTACGCTCCGAAATTGATAGAATCTGGGATGATGGAAAGCATGTTATTTTTGATATTGATGTAATTGGTGGATTGCATCTGAAGAAAAAATTTGGCGATAAAGCATTAGCGATTTTCGTTCAGCCACCTTCGCTTGAGGTTTTAATAGAGCGATTAACCAGCCGGGGCACGGATCTTCCTGAAAAACTAGCTGAACGTATCAAAAAAGCTGATAAAGAATTACTTTATGCAGATCAGTTTGATGTGATCTTGAAAAATTACGAATTGGAAACCGCCTGCAATGAAGCCGAGCAACTGGTTACTAAATTTCTTTCTCAATAATTACAAAAGGATGTTCAGATTCTCCTTTCTCATATCTCATATCTCATATCTCATATCTCCAGGAATATGAAAATAGGATTATTCTTCGGTTCCTTTAATCCAATCCACATAGGTCATTTGATCATAGCTAATTTTATGGCTAATCATACTGATCTTCAACAAGTTTGGCTGGTTGTTTCACCTCATAATCCATTGAAAGAAAAGAGTGATCTGATCAATATGTACGACCGTCTGGAAATGGCAAAACTGGCCACTGAAGATGCAGTCAATATCCGGGTAAGTGATGTGGAACTTAAGCTTCCTCAACCATCTTATACTATTGATACCTTAACTTTTCTTAGCGAGAAATATCCGGAACATGAGTTCAGTCTGATAATGGGTTCGGACAATCTGGTATCATTAAAAAAATGGAAAAATTATGAACTCATTTTGCGCGATTATCATATTCATATTTACCCGCGCCCTGGGTTTGATAACCATGATTTTCAAGAACACCCCTCCATCAGTATTACTGAGACCCCATTAATGGAATTGTCGGCTACGTTTATCCGCAAGGCTGTTAAGGAAAGAAAAAATGTGCAATATTTTGTACCCGAGAAGGTATTGAAATTTATTGAAGGAAAAAATCTGTATCGTTAAAATAAGGCTGACAGGGTTTTGAACCCTGTCAGCCTTGAAATCGACCTTGCAAGCGTTAAAAAAAACGCTGACAGGGTTAAAAAATTAAAACGTGAACAAAGAAAAAACCATTTTAAAATTGAAACTTCCCACCGATCCCTTATGGGTTAAAAATGTGGTTGAAAGTAATATTGAGGAAATTCTAACTGACCATGCGTTTTGTGAGCAAAAAGCTGCCAGCAATGCCATTACCCTCATTGTACAGAATCCTAACTTATCTGATTTGGTTCAGGAAATGGCAATGCTGGTTCAGGAAGAGATGGATCATTTTAAGCGGGTTCATGATTTGATTCTTGCCCGGGGATATACTCTGGGCCGTGAACGTAAAGACAATTATGTCAATGAGTTAATGCAATTTGTAATTAAAGGAGGCAGTAGGCAGGATCAACTCATCGACCGCCTATTATTCTCGGCAATGATTGAGGCACGCAGCTGTGAACGTTTCAAAGTGATGTCTGAGCACATCAATGACAAAGAGCTCTCAGATTTTTACTACGAGTTAATGGTCAGCGAAGCCGGGCATTATACCATGTTTATTAACCTTGCACGCAAGTATGCAGGCAATATTGATGTCGAAAAACGCTGGAAAGAGTTTCTGGAATATGAGGCCAAAGTGATTCAGAATTACGGAAAATCGGAGACGATTCACGGGTAATTAATCGCCTAACAAGCACCTTAATAAAAGCGACTTACTTTTTATACAACAAAAAAATCGCAGGTCTCTTATGTAGATCCGGGACTTTAGTCTTCCAGTCTTTGATACTTTTTGTTTGAATAAATTCATCTTCCGAATTCAGATCACAGGCAATACAAAGTTTTGTTTCAGCCTTACAGCTTCGCAAAATCTCCTCAAGCATTGGATTATTTCGGAATGGGGTTTCGATGAATAACTGAGTCTGGCTATGCCTCTCAGCAAGTGATTCAAGTTCCTTGATCTTGTTTGCCCGCTGGACTTTATCTATGGGCAGATAACCATGAAACGTAAAACTTTGTCCGCTAAAACCTGAAGCCATGAGAGCCAATAAAATTGAACTGGGGCCAACCAGCGGGACTACTTTTATTCCTTTTTGATGCGCCAAGGCAACAATTTCAGCACCCGGATCTGCTATACCCGGGCAACCTGCCTCACTCATCAGTCCCACATCTTTACCGGCTAGAAGTCCTTTAAAAAAATCATTCAAATTTCCTTCCCGCTGATGTTTTCCATAATCATGAATAATAAGTTCGCTCTGCGGAATTTTTAAGCCTGCCTCTTTTAAAAATCTACGGGCAGTTTTACTATTCTCAACAATATACTCATCGATATGATTGATCGTTTCTACTAAATAGGGTGTGAAACTTTTTGCGGTAGCATTTTCTGCTAAAGGCACAGGAATAAGATAAAGGGAGCCTGGAAGCATGTTTAATTTTTGCTACAAATTAAAACAAATTCCTCTGATATGAGTTATATCTATTAATTAGTAACTATTCATCCATTCATAAATATCCTCCAGAACCATTTTACGTAATAATTTAATTACAATACAACCATTAGCAAAATTTTATCCTCTTATCTATAAGATCATACAAATTAAATTTTAGGAGCTATGAAAACGTGCATTAAATTCCCGGAATATTTGGCTGGACTACTAGTATTCCTGTCATTTTTATTACCCGTACAGGTAAAGGCTCAATATGAGGACGTCTCTCTGGAAACCTTTTATGAGGAATTGTCGCCCTATGGAGTATGGATAAATGACCCTCAATACGGACAAGTATGGCGTCCTGATGTAGATCAGGAAGAATTCAGGCCCTATTATACAAATGGCCACTGGGAAATGACCAAATATGGCAACACCTGGGTTTCCAATTATGATTGGGGCTGGGCACCATTTCACTATGGCAGGTGGCATCACAGTACTAGAAGAGGCTGGATTTGGATTCCGGATACCAGATGGGGACCGGCTTGGGTGAGCTGGAGAAGTGGTGGCGGACATTATGGCTGGGCACCACTGGGTCCGGGTATCAACATTAATATCAATATCGGATCAAGAATTCCTGATTATTACTGGGTATTTGTACCACAACGACATATTTTTTACGACAGGTATCCGCGTTATGACAGGTACAGAAACAGGAATATATTTTACAATACCGTCATCATTAACAATACCTTTGTATACAATAGAAACCGGTTTTTTACCGGCCCAAGGGTAGATGAGATCAGAAGAGTGACCCGTCAGCCGGTTGCTATTCGGGAGGTAAGAGATAACAGACCAACGAATTATGGGAATAGCCGAAGTGACCGCCCTCAGTCGAATAGAATGCCTGACAGAAGTGGTAATCCGGGGCAGAATCCTCGACCCAGCCGTCCGATTGATAATTCTGGTGGCAGAGGAGCTGTAACCGGTAGAGGAACTGAACCAATAGTTGATAATTCCCTTGATCGTGGAGCTGTACGGCCTGAAAGCAGACAGATTCCGGCTTCATCACAGAGATCTGGCAGAACCTATGATAATCAGGATATCAGAGGCAGCCAAAGTAATCCGGGAGGACAGCGTCCTCCAATAACAGATCGTGATCAGGAACAGCCCCGACAGGCGCCAGTACAGACCAGGCCTGACCGTGTGTCACAAGCTACTCCTGAACGGATTCAGAGAAGTGTCCCACAGGAGCGCCAGGCACAAGCACCCGAACGTATTCAGAGAGGTGAGCCGCAACAACGTCAGTATCAGGCTCCTGAACGGGTTCAGAGAAGTGAGCCACAGCAACGTCAGTCGCCTGCTCCAGAGAGGATTCAAAGAAGTGCGCCACAGGATCGTCAGGCACCATCACAAAGCAGACAGAGTTCTGAAGGCCGGGGCAATTCATCTTCTGAACAGGAAAATGGAAGAGGTAGCCAGAACAGGCCTTCCAGAGGTAACTAAAGCAAAAAACCTGATTAGGCTTCTCATGGTGGGAAGATAAATCTTCCCGCCAATACTGCAGCTAACAACCCTTTTATCTCAAATGGTTGATGAACCTTTTGCCGGGCTGTTAGTCCCAATGAAATACAGCTTTGGGTAAAATAAACCTTGCCGGAGGAGGTAGCTTCCGGCTATTTCCCTGTGGTTGGTGTTTTCACCAACCATTTGATAGATGGTTCTTGGTACGGTGAGAACACCGACCAAAGGGGGATTTCTTGCCAGAACTACTCCGGAGGAAAGGACTGAACTAACCTATAAAAAGCAGGTATTGTTTTCCAAAACCTAATTATTGTGTACCAGAGCCTATATGATCAATTATAACAATATAATTTATCCTTCCCTATATCGAACTCAGCTTATTATACCAATTATTTCAACTTACTTAGTGCAGCCCGCATCCTTGGAATCATTTGTTCTATATCTTCGCGAGAACATCCTCCGACAGAAGCCCTGAACCAGTTTACTCCGCTATCTGTTCCAAATGCCGAAAATGGTACAATACCCATTTTTGCTTCTTTAATCAGATAGAAATTAACTTCAGCACTGTCCTTCAAAACATTTCCTTCAGGAGTGGTTTTACCTATATAATCGACTTTAACAGTTAAATAGATTGCACCCATCGGATTGATTGCGTCAACAGCAAAGCCATCCGCTTTAAGCTCAATGATACCATTAAATAGTGTCTCCAGACTTTTCTGAATTTTTGCCTTAAAAGTTGTCAGATAATTATTTAATTCTTTGGTTTGAGTTAAAAATTTCGCTGTAGCTACCTGTTCAGGTTTTGGTGCCCAGGCACCAACATGTCCTACAATCGTTTTCATTTTATCAATTACATGTTCTGGTCCGAAAGCCCATCCCACACGCACACCAGTAGCAGCAAGGCATTTGGATATACCATCTATGTAGATTACCCTGTCTTTAAGTTCCGGTCTCAAAGTAACCGGATCAAAATGAACCTGATCGCCAAATGTCAAAAGAGAATAAATCTGATCATACATGATATAAAGTGGTTTTTCATCGGCTCCACGGGTCTTATTCTCGGCAATGACCAGATCACAGATCTCTTCGAGATCCTTTTTTGCAAACATAGTACCGGTTGGATTAAGTGGCGAACATAAGGCGAGTAATGTGGCTCCCTTTAAATGCGGGCGTATGTCATCAGCCGTTGGCATAAACTTATTCGTTGCTGAGGTCTTGACAGCAACCTGGGTTGCTCCGGTAAAACGGCAATAATGATTATTATTCCATGATGGCGTAGGATAAATAACACTGTCTCCTGGGTCAACTAGTGCCATATAGGTGCCGTAGATCAAAGGACGTGATCCGCCGGCAACGAGAATTTGTTTACTGTTATAAGATAAACCAAAGCGCTCCTGTAGGAAAGCTGAAATGTTTTCTCGCAATACTGACACACCTTCGGCAGGTGGGTAATTTGTCTGGTTTGAATGATATGCCTCAACAATTCCATCTTTTAACTCATCTGGGATAGGGAAGATATTTGAATCAAAATCACCAATGGTGAGGTTGGCAATATGTTCACCTTTACTCTTCAACTCATTAATCTGACCCGCGATTTTAATTATTTCTGAACCCTCAAGGGTACTTGCTATTTTGGATACCTTCATTTTTATGTTTTGTAATCTTCGGGATATTATCTTCTTAAACTATCTTTTCTAGCTAATCAAAGCCTCAAGTGCCTGATCAACCTTTTCAAAATTGAAGCTTTTCAAAATCTCCTTGAATGATCTGTTGATTTGCTCATTACACAGATTCCCGATGCTCCCCTCATGTGTATGCTTAACACCGGCAGGCGCTTCAAATTCCCCTTTTTCAATACTAGCACCCACTTTTTTATAAGCTTCCCTGAAAGGTAGTCCGTTAAGAACCTCCTTATTCACTGCATCTACGCTAAATAAATAGGTATACTTCTCATCCTTAAGAATTTCATCCTTAATTCTGACAGATTGCAACATAAAGCCTGTCATTTCCAGGCATTCATTTAGTGACCTGAAGGCAGGAAATAGATTTTCTTTCAGTAATTGGAGATCACGATGATATCCTGACGGCAGGTTTGTAGTCATCAGGGCAATTTCATTCGGTAAAGCCTGTATCTTATTGCATCTGGCACGTATCAATTCAAACACATCCGGGTTTTTCTTATGAGGCATTATGCTTGAACCGGTAGTCAGTTCATCCGGAAAACTGATAAATGCAAAGTTCTGATTAATGAATAAACAGGCATCCATAGCAAGTTTAGCCAAAGTAGCCGCAACGGAAGACATTGCCTGAGCTAAAATACGCTCAGTTTTTCCACGACCCATCTGGGCATAAACTACGTTATAATTCAGAGAATCAAAGCCGAGTAATTCAGTAGTCATAGTACGGTTTAGTGGAAAAGAAGAACCGTATCCGGCTGCAGATCCAAGGGGATTTTTGTTACATATTTTCCAGGCCGCCAGCATCAGCTCCATATCATCGGCAAGGCTTTCAGCATAGGCTCCGAACCATAATCCGAAGGATGAAGGCATTGCGATTTGCAAATGCGTATAGCCAGGAAGTAACTTCTCCTTATGCTCTTCACTTTGCGCAATCAATTGTGTGAACAAAATATCGGTGTTTCTGACTAGCTTCTGAATCTCGCTGCGAAAAAATAATTTGAGATCCACCAGCACCTGATCATTTCTAGACCGTCCACTGTGAATTCTTTTTCCTGCATCACCAATCCTTCTGGTAAGTAATAACTCCACCTGTGAATGCACATCTTCTACGTCATCTTCAATGGTAAATTTACCTGCCTGAACTTCCTGAAATATTTGTTTAAGACCGGCTTGAACCTGTTCCAAATCCCGGCTATCCATTAAACCTATACTTTGCAACATCCTGGTATGGGCTAATGAACCCAATACATCAAATGCGGCGAGCTGATGATCCAGTTCCCGGTCATTCCCAACTGTAAACTTTTCTACAGACCTTTCAGTCTTTGTTTCCTTTTGCCAGAGCTTACTCATAAAACTGTTTTAAATGTTGTGAAATACTGTGACTTAACTGTATCCCATTCTGACCTTAAAATACTGTAAAAAACAGTATTCCTGATAAATCCGTTATGTATTTTCATGTGGCCCGTTCACTTTCTAAGCTTATAATCAAATCCTTTTGCATCACATGATCCCTGTCAACAGTTTTATATAGAGCTCAATACCCTCTTCAATTTCACTTAGGTAGATATACTCATCAGCCATGTGTGAACGTGCAGAATCTCCGGGACCCATCTTGAGGGAAGGAATATCAAGCAATGCCTGATCACTTGTGGTAGGAGAACCATAGGTCTCTCTGCCCATAGCAATTCCTGCTTTTACAATCGGATGTTCGAGACTGATGAAAGATGATTTTAATCGGGTTGATCTTGGATTAACTTCGCAGTCAACATTCTGACTTATAATCTTCAATACTTCCTCATTCCGGTAAGCATCAGTAACTCTAACATCGACCGTAAAATTACAAACTGCAGGTACAACATTATGCTGGGATCCGGCGTCGATGATGGTAACGCTCATTTTAACCTGACCGAATAAGGCTGATTTCTTTGCGAATTCATAAGTTTTGAACCAATTGATATCCTTCATTGCCTTATAGATTGCATTATCGCCTTCCTCCCGGGCGGCATGTCCTGCCTTTCCATGTGCAACACAATCTAAAACCATTAATCCACGCTCGGCAATTGCAAGCTGCATTAAGGTTGGCTCACCTACAATTGCAAATTCCAGTTCACCCAGATCTGGTAAAATTAGTTCAATACCATTTTTGCCTGAAATTTCCTCCTCAGCAGTTGCAGCCATGCAAAGATTATATTTTAGATTTTTCTCTTTATAAAAATGTATAAATACTGCGATAAGTGATACCAGACATCCGCCAGCATCATTACTTCCCAAACCAAACAACTTACCATCTATGATTTCAGCCGCAAATGGATCTCGAGAGTATCCCGGATTAGGCTTTACCGTATCGTGATGCGAATTCAGCAGAATGGTAGGCTTATCTGAATCAAAATGCTCGTTGTATGCCCATACATTATTATTACGTCGATGGGTTTTAACTCCACGATCCTGCAAAAATTGCTGAATTAACAAAGCAGTATTATCCTCTTCTTTACTTAACGAAGGGATACTGATTAGCCTGCGTAATAAATCAATACTGTCATCAAACAGTTTACCGGTCATTTTCTTTAGTCGTTTGTATATAATTCACCTGCTTTTTGAGCGGATAATTTAATTCCTTTGATCATTGAAGAGCTAAACCCATTGTGTTCCATTTCATTCAGACCTGCAATAGTACACCCTTTTGGTGAAGTCACCTTATCGATCTCATGTTCTGGGTGAGAATTTTGCTGAAGTAAAAGTGATGCTGCTCCTTTGGCTGTTTGTGCAGCCATACGTAATGCCTCATCAGCATGAAAACCAATCTCAACTCCCCCCTGCGAAGCTGCCCGAACAGCTCTCAAGAAAAAAGCTACTCCACAGGCACATAATGCAGTGGCGGCTGTCATCAAATCTTCATTAATCTTAATAACTGATCCTACAGTTTCAAACATTTTGGTCACTTCCGCAATATTTTCGGCCTCTGCATTATCGGATGCAACACAAGTCATAGATTCGCCTATTGCAATGGCCGTATTGGGCATTGCCCTGACAACCTGAACTCTGCTTCCCAGTTTGGCCCGGATATCGGCACAGCTAACTCCAGAAATGACAGAAATTACCAGATGTCTGGCAGGATCAATAGCGCCGTCAATCTGTTCCAATAAATTATCAAGTTGCTGAGGCAAAACAGCCAGAATAACTACAGAGGCACCTGCAGCAGCGGCATAATTATCTGAACCGACTTGAAAACCCTGAGCTGAAATAGCACCCAGTCGCTGAACATTTCGACGGGTCATGGTGATATCAGCGGGTTTGCAATAATCAGCTTTAACCAGTCCTTTGGCCAATGACATACCAATATTTCCGCTTCCTAAAATTGCTGTTTTTTTTGTTCCTGTTTTCATTATCTGCTGATTAAGCGTGTACCAAAATTTCCATTATTCAAGGTTGGCAAGGCCTCAGCTTTACCAATATAAACCTCTTTTAGTCCTTTATTTATTGCTTCGAATGCATTATCCATTTTAGGAATCATACCATCATTTATAATTCCCTGTAACTTTAATTCATTGTAATAATGCTGATCTATTGATTTAATTACTGAGCTTTCATCTTCTACATCCATTAATACCCCTGCCTTTTCAAAACAAAATATAAGAGACGTTTCGTACTCCATGGACATTGCGATAGAAAGGACTGAGGCAATGGTATCGGCATTTGTGTTTAACAATTGACCTTTACCATCATGTGTGATAGCTGAGAAAACCGGAATAAATCCAGCTTCCAAGAGCCTACCGAGCCCCTTAGGATCAATCGATGATTCATCAAGATCACCTACATAGCCATAATCAACGACCTCACCCAAATCCTTTCCAGAAGAAAGGACTTTCTGCGGCGGACGCCTTGTTGCCCTGATCATATTTCCATCGGCACCAGAAAGGCCTATGGCATTGCATTTATGTTGCTGTAAACCGGCGACAATATTCTTATTGATCAAACCGGCATAAACCATGGTTACAACTTTCAAGTTTTCACCATCGGTAATTCTTCGGCCTTCAAGCATTTTGGATTTGATCCCCAAATCTTCGGCAAGTTTAGTTGCAATTTTTCCTCCGCCATGAACCAGTATCTTTGGCCCCTGCAGCATGGAAAAGTCGGCAATAAATTGTTGCAGACTTTCGGGATTATCAATTACGTTTCCACCAATCTTTATAACCTTCAGGGATTTCATATCAAGCCCTCCAGCATATTTTTTAAGACCGTTTGAGCCGACCAAATTCTGTTAGCAGCTTCTTTAATAACCAATGAATGCGGTCCGTCCAAAACTTCAGAAGAAAGCTCGAAATCACGTCTGACAGGGAGACAATGCATTACCTTTGCTTCATTGGTTTTCTCTAATTTTTTATGGGTAATCATCCAGGATTCGCAATTCTGAACGGTTTTTCCGTAGTCGTTATAAGATGACCAGTTTTTGGCATACACAAAGTCTGCTCCCTTTAACGCGGTATCCTGATCATACTCAATTTTTGCACCCGGAGTGAATTTATCAGCCAACTCCAACCCTTCAGGATGAGTGATCACAAAATCGATCAAACCCTCAGCCTGCGCACGGCACATCCATTCAGAAAATGAATTTGGAACCGCCTGAGGTAAAGATTTTACATGTGGAGCCCAGGTTAAAACAACTTTGGGCTTAGCTACTTTTTTGTATTCTTCAATAGTAATTAGATCGGCAAAACTTTGCAAAGGATGCAGTGTGGCGCTCTCTAAACTAATCACTGGCACTCCACTAAATTTCACAAATTTATTAAACAAACCTTCGCCATAATCCTCTTCACGGTTCAGTAATTTAGGAAAGGAACGGAATCCAAGTATATCACAATACTGACCCATCACAGCTGCTGCCTCACGGATGTGCTCAACTGTTGTTCCATTCATTATTACTCCGTCTTCTGTCTCTAAAGCCCAGCCTTCCTTGTCAAGATTCATCACCATTACATTCATGCCCAGGTTCATAGCCGCCTTTTGAGAACTTAAGCGAGTGCGCAGACTCGGATTAAGAAATACGAGGCCAAGTGTTTTATTTTTACCTAGCAACTGGTTTGCATATGGATCTGCCTTCAGGATAAATGCCTGTTCAATAAAAGATTTCAGATCTGTAACATCATTAACTGAAGAAAACAATTTCATAATGGTAAAAATAGCCGTTTTTATTTATTTAATTCTGTTTTAAGAGCTGTCAAAAATTGATCAGCATGCTCATTTGAAATATTTAAAGCAGGTAAAAGCCTGATCACATTCGGTTTTGCTTCTCCGGTAAAGATTCGGTGCTTGAAAAGTAAGTCTTTTTTAACGTTTGAGTATGTTTCAGAAAGTTCAATTCCAATCATAAGACCCCTACCACGAACTTCACTGATTTGCGGGATTTTATTCAATTCATTGATAAGGTAATTTCCGACTTCCTTAGCGTTCTCCATTAGATTATCATTTTCCATTACCTCAAGTACTGCAAGCGCAGCGGCACAGGCTAAATGATTTCCGCCAAAAGTGGTTCCCAACTCACCGTACCAGGGCTTAAATTTTGGCGAAATAGAGATTCCTCCTATCGGAAAGCCATTACCCATCCCTTTTGCCATGGAGTAAATATCAGCCTCAACACCGGCATAATCATGTGCATAGAACTGGCCAGTCCGCCCGTACCCACATTGCACTGAGTCAGCAATATAGACCGCATCATACTGATCGCAAAGGCTCCTTATCTTTTGCAAAAAGCTCTTTGAAGCTTCACGGATACCGCCAACACCCTGTATACCTTCAATAATTACGGAAGATATTTCGCTTCCAAATGATTTGAATGCTTCTTCCAAAGCCTGTTCATCATTGAACGGAAGAAAGATCACATGGTCTGTTTCATTTACAGGAGCAATGATCTTAGGGTTGTCTGTTGCCGAAACAGCAAGTGAAGTTCGTCCGTGGAAAGCGCCTTTAAAGGCAAGGATTTTTTTTCGTTTATTATAAAAAGAGGCAAGTTTCAGTGCATTTTCGTTTGCTTCTGCACCTGAATTACACAGAAAAAGCTGAAAATCAGGTTTATCGGATAGATTGCCAAGCTTGTCAGCCAGCTCCATTTGCTGTGAGATAATCACTGAATTGGAATAGAAACCCACTTTATTCAGCTGCTCGGTCAAACGTTTAACATAATGCGGGTGGGTATGGCCGATTGAAATCACGGCATGTCCGCCATAAAGATCCAGGTACTTATTACCATCAGCATCCCAAACATTGCTGCTCAGAGCTTTTACAATTTCTATGTTATTGAGGGGATATACGTCGAATAGTTTCATTTTATGCGAGTTATAAGTTTTAAGTTGTAGGTTATAAGTTTTTCAACCCTACGACCTAACCTTTTGTATTAATGATATAAGCATTGCTTTGACCTCGTTTATAGATCTTTCTAAAAGCCGATGATCATCGGTTGTTAAGTAACCGAGATCTTTTGCCAGCAGAAGAAAGTATTCAGTTTCATTAGCCGATCCCAAAGCAATATTCAAAAATCTTCCAAGATCATTATTAGAATTCTTACCGCAACCTTCCGCTATATTTGCTGGAATTGAAGAAGAACACCTTCTAATCTGACTTGTCAAAGAATAAATTTCCTCTTTCGGAAAGCCTTTAGTGATATTGTAAATTTTTAAAGTAATCTCGTGCGATTTAATCCACACTTTCAAGTCTTTATAGTTTTGCATTCATAAACTTAAAAACTCTTATTAAGCTAAAATAATTTCCTTAGTCAATGGCTAAGAATTAACATCGTCGTCGAAATTCTATTCTCAAATATCTAGGATGATTTATTTTAATTTTCATTGTATCTTCAAGCTTTTTGTTTAGTAGGAGTTTCCAAAAACTTACGACTTATAACCTACAACTTATAACTCAAAAAGCTGCTGCCTTCAACCTCAAGCCCACCGTTTCTCCAAGCCCAAACATCAAATTCATATTCTGCACTGCATGCCCACTTGCACCTTTTAGCAAATTATCTATGGTGCTAATAATGAACAATTTGTTTCCATGTTTCTCTAAATGAATCAGGGCTTTATTGGTGTTCACTACTTGCTTCAGGTCAATGTTTCTTTTACTGATATGTGTGAATGGATGATCCTTAAAATAGTTTTCATAAAGATCATATGCTTCATCCAGACTTAATTCAGTTTCAGTATAAATCGATGCCATAATCCCACGGGTAAAATCACCTCTTTGAGGGATGAAATTCAGTGCCTGATCAAAGTTATTCTGCAACTGATTTAAACTTTGACCTATCTCATTCAGATGCTGATGTTCAAAAGCTTTATAAACAGACAAGTTATTGTTTCTCCAACTGAAATGGGAAGTAGGACTCAAGCTCTGTCCTGCCCCGGTAGAACCTGTAGTTGCGTTGATATGTACTTCATCGGTCAACAGTCCAACAGATGCAAGGGGCAATAAGCCAATTTGAATACAGGTGGCAAAACAACCGGGATTAGCAATGTTATGAGCTTTTTTTATGGCTTCCCTATTTAATTCAGGTAGGCCATAAACAAAGGATCTGCCTAAATGTTTAGCATTGGTGTTTAACCTGAAATCCTGAGAAAGATCAATTATTTTTATGCTGGGAGCAATTTCATGTGAGTCAAGGAATTTTTTTGCATCACCATGACCCAGGCAAAGGAAAAGCACATCAATATCCTGAGAAATGGAATCTGTAAACTTCAGATCGCTATCACCAAAAAGATCAGAATGCACATCAGCAAGCGGCTTACCGGCATTACTGTGGCTGTGTACCCAACAAATTTCTGCCTGGGGATGGTTGATCAGTATTCTGAGCAATTCTCCACCGGTATATCCAGCTCCACCTGCGATTCCTATTTTGATAGTTCCCATTATTTTATTTTTTATCGTGTACCCGATGCCAAATCATCGTCTGGTTACCAAATATTTTTGAGAAACCCTTTACATCCTCTCCCGACCAGGAGTTATTCATCTCACCATAGCTTCCGAATTTATTGGACATCAGATCATTATCCGATTGAATACCAACGATCTCAAAACGGTATGGATGAAGCTTCACAAATACCTTTCCGCTAACGGTTTTCTGAGTATCGCTTAAAAATGCTTCAATGTTACGCATGATTGGATCGTGGAACTGCCCTTCATGAAGCCAGTTGCCGTAGAAACTTGATAACTGGTCTTTCCAGCTCAGCTGCCATTTGGTCAAGGTATGCTTTTCAAGTGTATGGTGTGCCTTAATGATGATCATAGGAGCTGCTGCTTCAAAACCTACACGACCTTTGATCCCAATAATGGTATCCCCAACATGAATATCCCGTCCAATACCGTATGGTTGTGCAATTTCCTGTAGTTTCTGTATGGCTTTAACTGGTGATAAGCTTTCTCCATTAATTCCTACCAATTCACCTTGTTCAAATTCAAGTTCCAGTTTACGGGGCTCGGTTTGTGTTACTTGTGTAGGCCATGCTTCTTCAGGTAAGGTTTCATTTGAAGTCAGAGTTTCTTTACCTCCAACCGAAGTACCCCAGATACCTTTATTGATTGAGTATCTCGCTTTCTCGGCAGTATATTCAATACCATGTTTATTTAAGTATTCAATCTCTGCCTCACGACTTAACTTCAGGTCACGGATTGGGGTAATAATTTCCACCCCAGGGATCATAATATTGAATATCATGTCAAATCGTACTTGATCATTCCCTGCTCCGGTGCTTCCATGAGCAACATAATCAGCACCAATTAATTTCACGTAATTGGCAATAGCAGTTGCCTGACTTACCCGCTCGGCGCTTACCGAAAGAGGGTAAGTAGAATTCTTCAATACATTACCGTAGATAAGATATTTGACACAACTTTCATAATAGTTCAGCGTTTCGTCAACAACTGCATGAGAAGTAACGCCCAAAGCATAAGCACGCTTTTCGATCTGCTTAAGCTCTGCCTCCGAAAAACCACCGGTATTCACAATCACTGAATGCACTTCCAGATCACGGTCTCTTGATAAGTAAATACAGCAAAAGGAAGTATCTAAACCTCCGCTGAAAGCTAAAACAACCTTCTTCTTCATCATTTAATTTTGTAAAAGTTTAACGAATAATGTACCTATCGTTGCAATCATTTTTAATGAATTGCGTAATTTTTCCTCAAGACGTTCAAAAAGAGTTTGTTTGCGGGCAACTTTACTTAACCGCTCTAAAGCCTCAATTTTTAAACGATCTTCTTGTTCTTTCATTTTGCGTTCAATCTCTTTGACCTTTTCTTCAGGATCCCACAACATAGCTGTACACATACAGTTTTTACGCTCTTTACTCTTCAAGATATCATAGTTCACACAACTCTGGCAGCCTTTCCAAAAATCCTCATCCTGAGTTAGTTCAGAATAAGTAACTGGTTCATAGCCAAGCTCTGAGTTGATCTTCATCACAGCAAGACCTGTAGTCAGACCAAAAATTTTAGCCTTTGGATATTTTTTTCGGGAGAGCTCAAAGACTGCACGTTTAATCATTCTTGCTAGCCCCCGATTTCGGTAGGTGGGATTCACTATAAGTCCGGAATTAGCTACAAAAGTTCCGTGGCTCCAGGTTTCAATATAGCAGAAGCCAGCCCAGGTTCCATCTTGGTGGAGTGCAATAACAGCTTTGCCTTCAAGCATTTTTGAGGTAATATACTCTGGCGTGCGTTTGGCTATACCTGTACCTCGGGCCTTGGCAGATTCTGCCATCTCATCACAAATCTGTGTTGCGTATTCAATATGTTGTTCTGTTGCCGGGATGACAACAAATTCGCTTTCTTTCATTGATTTAAAGAAAAAATCCGGTTTTGAATCGGAAAAAAGAAACGTTTTTCTTTCCTTTTGTAAATAATCTGATTGATTTCCCGGAAGGAATGTTCCGGCTAACTAGGGGTTATTGCCAAGATTCAAGTCCGCGGCATAAAGGGTCGTCGGAAATGCAACACTAACTTCTCAGGCCTAAAATTACTACAAAGAATACTCCTCACATAACCCGCTTGGATTAATGATTTTGTATTGACCTGGTAGTTTAAACTATTCATTGTTTTAATAGTGTATTAGCATTGAAAATTTGTACAAAAAAACGAAAAATTTAATGAAATATGCAATAGTGAGGGTATAATATTACAATTTTTTAATATAGAAGTTTTATTGAAAGGGTAGAATATCTTGAGAATTGGCTACTATTAAGTTAAATAATGTCCAGGGTTATGGATTTTAAAACTTATCAGCAGCAAAGAATCTAAACTTATTGTTATTAATAATTTTAATATAAATGAGAAAGTTGGTTTTAAATAAATGTCTTTTAAAGCTTGTGTTCAGTTAAAATCACAGACTCTCATCACCGCAAGCTTTCTATTTACTGTTTATTGTTTTACCCAATAAATTATTTAAATTGCTTTTTATGTCTAATTTTCACATAGCTTTATTTTAAAGCAAAAGCCTGGAACACAAAATAAAATCTCCTTCTAATCTAATGAGTGAAAAAGTAAAAACTGAAGCATCACTGAACAGAACCTTAGGGCTTTTCGCGAGCACCTTGATGGTGGTAGGGATAGTTATTGGGAGTGGCGTATTTAAAAAAATAGTCCCAATGGCACAAACCGGGCTAAGTGAAACTGCGATTCTAATGGCATGGATCCTTGCCGGCGTAATCAGTTTATTTGCTGCATTTACGGTGAGTGCTTTGGCTTCACTGACTGAAGAGTCAGGAGGACTTTATGAATATTTCCGCATATCATTTGGTAATTTTTTTGCATTTATTTCAGGCTGGGCAGATTTTATAATTATCAGTCCGGCAGCAATTGCAGCCCTCGCCTTTTTGTTTGGTGAAATTATCAATTCCTTTATACCACTGCCAAAACCACTTGATACCTGGAAAGATTTTTCAATTGGAGGGTACATTTTCCCGTTCGCAAATTCTGGTGTGAAACTTATTGGAATTTTTGCAATTATCATACTTACCGGTGTGAATTCTTTGGGATCACGTGAAAGTGGTGTTTTTAATTCTATAATTACCAGCGCTAAAATTTTGGGTATTTCAATTCTGATTATTGTGGGATTTGCTTATTCAGGGCAGGACATAGAAAGTACTAAAACCATACTCAATACCGTAAATCTACCGGAAGGACTGCTCTTTTATAGCGCATTTTTTGCAGCAATGCTTAGTGCATTTTGGGCTTATAATGGATGGGAAACAGCTACTAACATTTCAGGTGAGATCATCAATCCAAGGCGTAACCTCCCACTTGCCCTAACAATTGGTTTATCTCTTGTAGCATTGGTTTATACACTTCTTAACTATACTTATATGAAAGTGCTCAGCATTGAGCAAATCAGAGCCATAGATGTAAATCAAATCGGTGCATTTGTAGTGGCAGAGACTTTGCTAGGCGCTTTCGGAAAAATACTGTTGATAGTACTGCTGATCATCTGTGTTTTCGGTGCATTGAACAGTAATATTGTTTCTTCTCCCCGTAAATTCTATCGTATGGCGCAGCAAGGATACCTTTTTAGCCATATAAAGAAAGTTCACCCCCGGTCCAGAACACCTCATGTTTCTTTAATTTACATGATGATTCTGGGTTGTTTTATGTTAATCTCGGGATCTTTCGATACACTCACCAATATGGTCATCTTTCTGAATTTCGTGTTTTATGGATTTCTTGCTTTCGCTGTGCTACGGTTGAAAAGAAAAGGATTAATTCAGGTAAGGGTAACAGGATACCCATTCGTTCCAATTGTACTACTATTATTTTCTATAGCTCTAACAATCAACACGATCTGGGTTCAACCTCAGCAATCTTTGACAGGAATAATGCTTGTTCTTAGCGGTGTCCCGTTTTATTATTATTTTAAAAAGCGAATAACAAATTAAGATTTTTAATTTAATGCCGTAATTGTATGTTCAGGTTGTATTTAAGCCAAATATTTTTTGAATAAAATCAGATTTTAACCCAAATTCTGTCTGAACAGATTAAATTTATAAAGATTCGCCAGGAATAATGCCCTTATGAATATTAATTATTACAAAGAATATGCTCAATTAGAACGAGAACACTGGTGGTTCAAAGTTAGAGGTAAAATCATCATCAAACTGATTACAAGTTGCATTGAAAGCTCTGAAAATAAACAGTTAAATATTCTAAACATTGGTGCAGCAACCGGTAAAACCAGTGAGATGCTTTCAAAATTCGGGAAAGTTACTTCGCTTGAGTATGATCAGGACTGTTGCGATTATGCCAAAAAACAATTTAATATGACCATCATTAATGGCTCAATTCTGGACTTACCATTCAAAGATGATGAGTTTGATCTTGTTTGTGCTTTTGATGTCATTGAACATGTAGAAGATGATTTGCTGGGTATTCAGGAAATGAAAAGAGTTTGTAACAGTGGAGGCCTGATAGTGCTTACTGTTCCTGCTTATATGTTCTTATGGAGTCAACATGATGAAGTGAACCATCATTATAGACGTTATACACTCACAAATCTTAAAAATTTAGTTAAAAAAGCAGGTTTAAATCCAGTCAGAAGCACTTTTTATAATACCTTTTTGTTCATTCCCATTGCCCTTTTTAGATTATTGAGTAAAATGATACCTGAAAACCTAATCAGGAAAGGAGCAGGTTCAGATGCAACGCTTCATCATACGAATAGTTTAATCAGCCGAATACTGTACCAGATATTCAATTTGGAATTGAGTTTAATTAAACTGTTTAATTTGCCCTTTGGTGTATCTATATTTCTATCACTGTCTAAAAATAAAGGATGATGGTAAAGTCATTAAACACTTTTTTTACAGAAACTATATTCAAAAAGAAAATCTATATTTTCTCCTTATGGTATCTGATCAGCGCCCTTGCTTTACTTAAAATCTTAAAGGGTGGTAACTACAACAACTTCCTCATTTTTAAGTATACTTTTTTCAGTCTGATCGATCAGAAGAATTTATTTTTACCCCAGCCAGAAAATTTTCAGCATTATAATTTATACGGACCAATTTTCAGCGTTCTGATTGCCCCCTTTGCTGTACTCCCAAACTGGCTGGGTCATACCCTCTGGACATTTTTCAACTCATTCATACTCCTGTTTGCCATTAGAAAATTACCCTTGCCATCGGGCATAACCCTGGCAATTTTACTCATTGCAGCACATGAAAATCTGACATCAATTCTTAGCTCTCAGTTTAATCCATCAATGACAGCAATTATTCTGCTGACCTATTCATTTATAGACAAGAAAAAAGATTTTTGGGCAGCATTAATGATTGTCATAGGTACTTTCATTAAGCTTTATGGAATTGTCGGACTAGCTTTCTTTTTTTTCTCGAAAAATAAATTAGCGCTTATTTCAGGTCTGGTATTTTGGGGCGTCCTAGCATTTTCGATTCCGATGCTATTGTCATCTCCTGCCTATATCATTCAAACTTACAAAGATTGGTTTGAGGCTATTACAGAAAAAAATCGGATGAATAGTACGCTGATTACAGATCAGGATATTTGTCTGATGGGGATGGTACGAAGAATATCCGGAAATCCTTACATTCCAAACTGGCCATTTTTGGGAGCCGGTATTATTTTATTTGCACTTCCTTATTTGCGTATTAGTCAGTATAAAGAGCCGGTATTTCGATTATTAATTTTGTCAAGCACCTTAATATTTACTGTTATATTTAGTACTAGTTCAGAATCACCAACTTATATTATTGCTTTTACAGGTGTGGCTATCTGGTTCGTTGTCCAAAAGAGACCCTTTCAAATCTGGCAAATTGTACTTTTTATTTTTGCCATGGCCTTAACTAGTTTTTCACCTTCTGATTTATTTCCAAAATTTATTCGGAATGAATTTATAAAACCATATTCATTAAAGGCGCTGCCTTGTGTGCTAATCTGGTTTGCGGTAAGTTACCAACTATTGACCCGTGATTTCAAAAATTGGACTTTAATAAAATGAAGAATTAGTTTCAAATTTTATTCAATCAATCGGAAGATTAATAGCATCGGGGATTATCTAAAATTTCAATTATTGTAAAACATAAATAAATCAAGAATTACACATAATTCAAGAAAAAATGAAAGCAAGTCCATTGAAAGGAGTATTACTGATCGTTTTATTACTTCAATCAATATGGATATTTGCCCAGAATGACTCGCTAAAAAATCTGACTTTTAATGCTTATGCCGAATTATATTACAGCTATGATTTTGCAAAACCTGCCAATAATGAAAAACCAGATTTTATTTATAATCACAAAAGACATAATGAGATCAATGCAAACCTCATCCTACTAAAAACGAATTATTCGGCCACAAATCTCAGAGCAAATTTAGGCTTGATGACCGGGAATTATTCAAGATACAATCTTAGTGCAGAGCCTACCTGGGCCCGGCATCTGTTTGAAGCTAACGTAGGAATCAAATTGTCAAAAGAACAAAACCTATGGTTGGATGCGGGTATTCTGCCTTCACATATCGGATTTGAAAGTGCAATCAGTGCCGACTGCTGGACTTTAACAAGAAGTATTCTGGCTGAAAATTCTCCCTATTACGAAACAGGAGTTAAACTTGGTTATTCAACTAAAAATGGAAACCTCAGCACGGCACTTTTTGTTCTAAATGGATGGCAAAGGATTAAAAAACTAAATTTAATCCAAAAACCTTCCTTTGGAATTCAAGTGTTATATAAACCTTCCGAAAAGTTATTACTTAATTACAGCAACTTCACTGGTTCAGATATCCAAAGCAATCTCAATGCTCTTCGAACCTTTCATAATCTATACATGCAATTTGCTATGAGTAAAAAACTGGGTATGATTGCAGGTTTTGATATAGGCTCCGACAAATACAACAGTGCAGACTATGGCATTTGGTATTCACCTGTATTGATCATGAGATATTCAGTCACCGAACAAATCAAACTAGCCATGAGAGGAGAATACTATAATGATAAAAACCGGATTATCATTCCAACAAATAACCTTAATGGTATAAGGGTTTCCGGAATTTCAGGAAATTTCGATTATAAAATTAGTAAAAAACTACAATTCAGGATTGAAGGAAAGGTTTTTGTCGCTGCTGAGAGGGAGTTTAATAATAATTCAAATGAGAACTATTCTGTTACTTCAAATGTGACTCTTTCACTTTGATACAGTGGGCCTATTGTGCTTATTAACTGGATACAACTATAAATAGCATTACCTGAAACTTACAACAACAAAATTATTGTCACATAAAAATCCAAGATTCATGTCGTATCTCTACCTTTACGTAGTAATTGAATTAACGATAATAGATTGCAAAAACGATTTATATTTTTAAGAAGAATCTTTAGATGAATCAAATAGCTCAGTTTAAGCCAGTATTTCTACTAAGTCTGATAGTTCTTTTAGCGCAATACATTGTGAAGTATGGCGATTTACCCGGCAGAAATCTTTTACTGTTATTTTTTTTCGTGTTAACCATTGCATGGATCATTTTTGCACTTAAAGAAATTTATCATTCAAATAGAATAAGTTTAATGGAAAAGATCATGTGGACAATAAGTTTTATAACAGTAAACTGGATCGGGGGCATTTGTTATCTGTTATTTAAAAGACCAAAGATTTTTAAGGAGTATAAAATTCTATATAGCAGCATAAGTTCACCTGATTAATTCTGACTATTATTTATCTTTTTTGTCTTTACTGAGTAATTTTCAAGAACTCATCAACTCTAATATTATAATTATCTCAAATAGCTAATCATTTAGCTTAAATTAGAACAAATAAAAAAGAAATTATGTTTTTAATTATCATTGGAATATTTGCTATCGTAGCCAGTTTTTACATGGCCGCTCAGGACGGACCTGCAGCAAGATTCAGTACAATAACACGGATTGGTGCAATTATTTTGGTAATAATTGGTGCATCTTTTTCTATGTTCAAGGTTGTAGAATCAGGTGAAGTTGGCGTTCAAACACTTTTTGGAAAGGTTAATAATGATGTTTTGTATAGTGGTTTAAATATTATTAACCCCGTAATGGAGGTGACCACATTTGACGTAAAAACTCAAAACTATACTATGTCAGGAGTTAATGATGAAGGTTCAAAAGCCGGTGATGATGCCATCAGGGTGCTTTCAGCTGATGGTCTTGAAGTGGTTATCGACCTCTCTGTACTTTTTAAAGTTAAACCATCCTCTGCACCTGAAATTCTACGTACGATTGGAACAGACTATCTGGATAAAATTGTTCGGCCAATTGCTCGCACAGCAATTAGAGATAATGCCGTTTCTTATGATGCCGTAGCACTTTATTCAAGCAAACGCGATGAATTCCAAAATAAAATATTTAATACAATCAATAAAAGTTTTACTAAACGCGGACTTGAATTAGAGCAGCTGTTAGTTAGAAACATAACGTTACCGGCATCAGTAAAAACAACTATTGAATCAAAAATAAATGCTGAACAGGACGCTCAGAAAATGACTTTTGTACTTCAAAAAGAAAGACAGGAAGCTGAGCGTAAACGTGTTGAAGCTCAGGGAATAGCAGATTACCAAAAGATTTTATCAACTGGATTAAGTGATAAACAGCTTCAATATGAAACCATTAAGGCCCAAAAGGAAATTGCACTTTCACCAAATGCTAAGGTAATAATTATGGGAAATGGTAAAAGCGCACCGATCATCTTAGGTGGGAATTAAACAACCTTGTTTTTAACCGTTTCTAAGTTATTTTAATGACCTCATGAAAATCAAGTTCAGTATTTTCTCTATTCTCCTATTATTGATATTCTGTACGGTGAATACATATGCACAGGAGTCGGTAGATATCAGACTCAGCTCAGCTATAGATGACCGTGAGTTTGTGTTAAGCAAACAAAAGGGGAAATACGTAGCCTTGCATTTTTTACTTAAAACAGAATGCCCGTACTGTATTCGTCATACCCAAGACTATTTCAGTAAAGCAACTAATCTTAAAAATGTGACTCAGGTATTTATCAAACCTGATGCTGAATTGGAAATCAGATCCTGGTCAGGTAAACTGCCTGCTGAAGAACTTAAAAAATTTCCAATCTATCGGGATCCAGATGCACAGCTTGCAAAGCAATTAAGTATTCCCAACGGGTATAAATTCCATAATCAGATTGTACATTACCCTGCAACTATACTTTTTGGTCCAAATGGCAAAGAGGTTTATCGCTTTGTAGGGAAAAACAATAGTGACCGCCTTTCTTTTGAGCAATTGGTTGCAAAAGTAAATGAGCTCAGTAAAAAGAAATAAATTCTCCGGAATTCCAAAACATTAAATAACAGATCTATTGTATTAATTAGGGTTTAATATATTTGCTGTACCAGATCTTTAATACATCCAGCTAAAAATTGTCAACACAAACAGATTCCCAGGATCTTTATTTCAATCCTTTAAAGAGTTCATCAGAAATACCGGTACGTTTTAGTTTAATGAAGGATGGTGAACCGCATCCGCTCTGTGTTGATGCTGTAAAACAGCTACAGCTACACCTGAGCAATCAAAAAGATTGGGAACATAACTTCGGACTTAAGTCTAAACAAAAGGGGAGAATTATTGGCAAAATGTTTGGTGTGCTGGTTGTTCAAAATTCAAAAAAACAAATTGGATACCTTGCCGCATTTTCAGGCAAATTGGCAGGAGGGAACCATCATCCAAAATTTGTTCCTCCAGTTTTCGACAGTCTGCAGGAAAATAGTTTTCTCAACAATGGCATGGCAGAGCTTAAGCGTTTAAATGAAGAAATTTTAAATGAAGAAGCATCGATGTCTTATGATCATAAAAGTAAAATCACTCTTTTAAAAATCAGACGGAAAATTCATTCAAATGCACTTCAAAACGAACTTTTTAATCATTATTGTTTTCTGAATCCAAAAGGGGAGCTAAAGAGTCTGCTTGAAATCTTCAAACTGGCATCCTACAAAAACCCTCCTTCCGGAGCAGGAGAATGTGCAGGACCAAAGCTTTTGCAATTTGCATATCTAAATCAAATGAAGCCGTTGGCACTTGCAGAGTTCTGGTGGGGGCAGTCGCCAAAGTCAGATCAATGGAAACATGAAAATTACTACTCCTGCTGTAAAGAAAAATGTGAACCTATTCTGAAACATATGCTTAATGGAATCGATTCCGATTTTTAGTTTAAAGACTATATTAACCTGAGTTCGATCTTAGGAAAGGTAAATTAATATGGTATAATACATCAGATTAGGCTTTGGTGCAACAATAATTAGTTTTTTGAAAGCAACATCTGTGTGTTATAGGTCAGTTCAGCCCTTTCCTACGGGGTATTTCCGGCAAGAAATCTCGTGCTCCTTTGGTTCCCCTTTGGTCGGTGTTCTCACCGTACCAAGAACCATCTATAAAATGGTCGGTGAAAACACCAACCACAGGGAATCTTATGATAAAATTAAATTTCCGGCAAAAAAATAGGGCATAACACAGGGCTGAATTAACCAAAGAGAAACAGACTCTGCTTTCTAAAAGTTGAGAAAAACTTCAGTCTAAAACAGCACGGGAAGATTTTATGATGAACTCTAGTCATATTAAATCCCTTTAATATTTAGACAATCTTTCTCAAACCTCAGATAAATAATTAAAACATGTATTCACTGAACAAATAATTTCTAAAAAATATAACTATTTTTACTAGGTAATATTTTAATTACAATTAAACCTTTTGATTTTAAGGAAAATGTAAATTTTACAGATTAGAGTTTTTATTGAATGAAATCAAAAAGAATAATAAGTTCAATGGAGTTTATTGGAAAAAGAGTTATAAATGTGTGAATTAAACCACATTTTAAACAGCATTCCCCTCTCTTTTGATTTGGATTTTCATTATTTACCAAATAGTAAATAGATTTTATAAGAATTACCAATGTCTAACAAGTTAATTTCTATTGTAATTCCAGCCTATAATGAATCTGAGAATATTCCGAAGACTGTTCCTACTATCCTAAATCTGATCAAACCACTTCCCTACCGATTTGAAATTATCATGGTAGCAGACGGCTGCACAGATAATACAATGGATAAAATTCAGGAGCTCGTTCTTGAGCATAAAAATATATTCTATATTGAATTTTCCAGAAATTTTGGCCACCAAAATGCCTTGAAGGCCGGATTAGATCATGCAAGCGGCGATTGTGTAATCAGTCTTGATTGTGATTTACAGCATCCGCCTGAAATAATTCCAGAAATGCTTTCAAAATGGGAATCGGGTTATGAAGTGGTTTATACCATACGAAAAGAAGATAAAAAACTTCCGCTTAGTAAACGATTTACCTCAAGTCTTTTTTATGATACGATCAACAGACTTTCTGATGTAGAAATTGAATCAGGATCGGCTGATTTTAGGTTACTCGACAAGAAGGTAGTCAGAATTATGAAAAATTTTCATGAAAATGAACCTTTCCTAAGAGGCCTTATCAAATGGATTGGTTTCAAACAATTTTCCATGGAATATTCCCCCAATCAGAGGACGTTAGGAAAGAGTAAGTATAGCTTAAAAAGAATGATCAGTTTTGCACTTCAAGGTGTAACCTCATTTTCGGTCAGGCCATTATACGGTGCAATCTATCTTGGCTTTACATTTACAATGTTGTCAATTTTATATTTGCCATATGTTCTTCATGCATTTCATAACGGAAAAGAGGTTTCTGGCTGGGCTTCAATCATTATGACTATTGTATTTTTTGGCGGCTTACAACTCACTATATTAGGGATAATAGGAATTTATGTTGGAAAAATGTTCATACAGGTCAAAGAACGCCCCAACTACATCATACGATCAACCAACCTTAAAACATCAGATAATTGATATTACTCAGTTTTGATATTGAGGAATTTGATATGCCTCTTGAATTTGGAAAGGACCTATCATTTGATGATCAAATATCTATTTCAATTGAGGGAACAAACCATATTTTAGATATCCTGGATCAACATCAGGTAAAAGCCACTTTTTTCAGTACTGTAGTTTTCGCCCAAAATGCCCCGGATGTGATTAAACGAATAAACGAGGGTGGACATGAGCTGGCATCACATGCCTATTTCCATTCAGCATTTGAGCCCGAACATTTTGCATCATCCAGAAAAGCTCTTCAAGAGATTTCTTCACAAGAAATAAGTGGTTTTAGAATGCCAAGAATGAAAAATGTGGACGAAAATGAAGTCAGAAAAGCTGGTTATAAATATAATTCATCTATCAATCCTACCTGGTTACCCGGAAGGTACAATAATTTAAACAAACCCAGAACACTGTTTAAAGAGGCCGACATCTGGCAAATCCCTGCTTCTGTCAGTCCGATACTGCGCTTCCCCCTGTTTTGGCTATCCTTTCACAATCTGCCAATAAAAATATATCGGTGGCTGGCTGAAAGAACATATAAAAAGGATGGTTACCTAAATATCTATTTCCACCCCTGGGAATTTACAGAACTGGGCGATCAGGAAAGATTTGGTTTCCCGGGATATGTCAGCCGGAATTCAGGTAAGAAAATGATTGAACGAATGAATTCGTTCATTGGAGATCTAAAAAGAAAGAAATACAGGTTCTGTACTATTAAAGATTTCCTGGATAATTATAAATTTAAAAGCATATAATAAGACAAATAATCTTTCTTAACTGGAGTTCGATATAAGGAAGAGTAAAAAATCTCATGATAATTGATCTCATGATGCTCTAGGTTTGTATTATTTGGTTTTTGAAAACAATACCTGTGTTTTATAGCTTAGTTCAGTCCTTTCCTAAGGAGTATCTCCGGCAAGAAATCGTAGTCTGTTTCCCCTTTGGTCGGTGTTCTTACCGTACCAAGAACCATCTATAAAATGGTCGGTGAAAACACCAACCACAGGGAATCTTATGATAAAATTAAATTTCGCGCAAAAAAATAGGGCAGAACACGGGGCTGTCATAAGCGAAGAGAAACAGACCCTGCTTTCTAAAAGAAAAGAAAAACTTCAGTCTAAACTTAGTCCAGCAAGATGTTATATCGAACTCACGTTTTTATACCTAAATCAGCAATGCTATCCAATCTAAACCTGATGGCAGCGAAAAGCACGTAGCCGACAACAAAATTCAACGTTTAATTATCACTCTTTTTAACTGCGAATTGTCAATTATCAACTCTCAATTATCGCCTCTTTGCTAAAGGACCATAATTTTAGTCCAACTATTTGCTGTTTAATGAAATTCTCCTATCTTTGCAGTCCCTATTTTTAGGGCAACTAATAATTAATACATAATTTAAATTCAAGCAAGTGAATACGTTAAGTTACAAAACTGTCTCTGCCAACAAAGCGACCGTCAACAAAGAATGGGTAGTTGTTGACGCTCAAGGAGAGATTTTGGGGCGCTTGTCTTCTAAGATCGCGATGATCATCAGAGGAAAAAACAAGCCATCGTACACCCCACACGTAGACTGCGGAGATAATGTTATCGTTATCAATGCAGACAAAGTAAAACTCACTGGAAACAAATTCGCTGAAAAGCAATATGTTTCCTACACCGGTTATCCTGGTGGGCAGAAATTCATTTCTCCGAAAGAGTTAATGGCTAAGCATCCTACCCGTGTGGTAGAGAAAGCTGTACGTGGTATGTTACCTAAAAACAGTTTGGGCCGTGCATTGTACAAAAACCTGTTCGTTTATGCAGGTTCAGAGCATCCGCATGCAGCACAAAATCCAACAACCATTAAACCGTAATTAAGAGAAATGTCAACTACAAACACTTCAGGAAGAAGAAAAACCGCAGTTGCACGTATTTATCTAACAGATGGAAGCGGCAACATTACCGTAAACGGTAAAGATTACAAGGAGTATTTTCCAACATTGCCATTACAATACATCGTCATGCAGTCAACCGAAGTTTCTGAATCAACAGGAAAATTCGATGTTACTGTAAACGTTGCCGGCGGTGGTGTTAAAGGACAGGCAGAAGCCGTTCGTTTAGCAATTGCCAAGGCTATTGTAGAGCTTGACCCAGAGAAAAAACCTGCATTGAGAGCAAAAGGCATTATGACCCGCGATGACCGTATGGTTGAGCGTAAGAAACCAGGTCGTAAGAAAGCCCGTAAGAAATTTCAATTTAGTAAACGTTAATCTCAGGAGGATCAGACAATGGCAAGAACAACATATCAGGATTTATTGGATGCAGGTGTACATTTTGGTCACCTTACCCGCAAATGGGATCCGAAAATGGCACCGTACATTTTCATGGAGCGTAATGGCATCCACATTATAGACTTAAATAAAACTTTAACAAAATTAGAAGAAGCTGCTGCTGCGATCAAACAAATCGTAAAATCAGGACGTAAGATCTTATTTGTTTCTACAAAGAAACAAGCTAAAGACATCGTTGCTGAGCAGGCTCGTTCTGTAAACATGCCTTATGTAACCGAGCGTTGGTTAGGTGGTATGTTAACTAACTTTGCTACAGTTCGTAAATCAATCAAAAAAATGTCTAACATCGATAAGATGACCAAAGACGGAACTTTTGATGTTTTATCTAAAAAAGAAAAATTAATGATTCAGCGTGAGCGTATCAAATTAGAGGCACTTCTTGGAGGTATCGCTGATTTGAACCGTCTTCCTGCTGCATTATTTATTATTGACGTAAAGAAAGAGCATATCTCAGTTGCTGAAGCGATGAAATTAAACATCCCTACTTTTGCAATGGTTGATACCAATTCTGATCCGTCAAACATCGACTTCCCTGTTCCAGCGAATGATGATGCAACCAAATCAATCACATTGATCATGGACGTTATCATGAAAGCTATCCACGAAGGTTTGGATGAACGTAAACGCGAGAAAGAAGAAGAAGCTGATAAAGAAGCTGCAACTGCAAAAGCAAAGGTTGATTCTGAAGGCGAAGCTAAAGAAGAAACAGCAACTCCAGGCAAACGCACCCGTAAAGGAACAAGTCCGGAAGGTGTAGCAGTAGAAGCTGAGCCTGAAGCGAAAAGCGAAGAGTAAGGGACTCACCCCAACCCTCTCCTGAGGAGAGGGAGCAAATAATTTCATTTTAAAACATTTCTCTTTCATCCCTCCGCCCAAGGCGGAGGGATTGAGAGAGGCTAAAGGAAATAACATGTCTACAGTACAAATTACTGCCGCAGATGTAAATAAATTACGCCAGCAAACCGGAGCCGGTATGATGGATTGCAAAAAAGCATTAACCGAAGCTAACGGAGATTTTGAAGCGGCTATTGATAACCTACGTAAAAAAGGTGCCAAAGTTGCAGCAAGCCGTCAGGATCGTGAATCAAATGAGGGTGTCGTTATTGCAAAAACAACAGCCGACGGAAAACGCGGTGTTATCGTTGAATTTAATTGTGAAACCGATTTCGTAGCAAAAAATGCTGATTTCGTAGCATTTGCAAATAGTATTGCTGATTTGGCGATTGAAAAAAATCCTTCTTCTCTAGAAGAACTAACCAATCTTGAATTGAATGGCGAAAAGTTAGCTGATACAATCATTTCTAAAACTGGTACAATCGGCGAGAAAGTTGGAGTTTCAAAATTCGAAACTGTAACTGGCGAAAAAGTGATTGCTTACATACACGGAAATTACAGACTAGGTGTATTAGTTTCTTTAAGTACCAACCCATCTAATGCTGATGAAGTAGGAAAAGATGTTGCAATGCAAATTGCTGCCATGAATCCTGTAGCAATTGATAAGGGTGACGTTGATTCTAAAACTATTGAGAGAGAACTTGAAATTGCTAAAGATGTGATCCGTGCAGAAGGTAAAGCTGAAGAAATGGTTGAAAAGATCGCTGCCGGTAAGCTCAATAAATTCTATAAAGATTCTACCCTCCTAAATCAGGAGTTTGTGAAAGACTCTTCAAAAACTGTTGCACAGTTTTTGAATGATGTAGAAAAGGGTCTCACAGTTACCGCATTTAAGCGGGTTCAGTTAGGAGCTTAATAATTAATCCTCTCCAATTTGGAGGGGATTTTTTTTGCCTTTTATTTTTACGCTATGGATCAAGCACTTATTAATGCCAGCATTTTTACCGGGGAAGAAAGACTGGAAAATAAAGCCTTATTAATAAGTGATGGAAAAATCCATTCCATCGTTGAACCGGAAAAGATTCCTGTGGGTTTCAAAATAACAGATCTTAAGGGTTTCATGATTGCTCCCGGACTAATAGATCTTCAAATTTATGGTAGTGGTGGTAAATTATTCGGTGCTTTGCCAGATGAAGAAGGTCTGGAGCAAATGGAGAATGATCTAATCTCCCAGGGTACAACCGGATTTTTCGCTACAGCAGCAACTAATAGTGATGAGGTAGTACTTAAAGCTATTGATGCCGCTAAAGCTTATCGAAAAAGAGCAACAGGTAATTTTCTTGGTCTTCATCTTGAAGGACCTTATCTGAACGCAAAGCGTAAAGGTGCTCACCCTGAAAATTATATCAAAAAAGGAACACTTTCAGAGATAAAAAACTGGGTAGAACGGGCAGAGGGTGAATTAAAAATGATGACCATTGCACCCGAGCTCCAGGATCAGGACTTGATAGATTTCCTTCATTCAAACAATATCATTATTTCTGCCGGACATAGCGATGCGACCTATGAGGAAGCTTTATCCTTTTTGAATAATCCGGTACAGGCTGCTACGCATCTTTACAATGCCATGCCTCCAATTCATCATCGTGCAGCCGGACTTGTCCCTGCAATTTTTAAAGTAAAACCTTATACTAGTATAGTGGCCGACGGTGTCCATGTTAGTTTCCCAATGATCGAACTAGCCAAACGGGAATTGGGTGATCGGTTATTTTTGATTACTGATGCAGTTACTGAAAGCAATGAGGGTGTTTATCAGCACGAATTTAAAGGCGATAGATATTCCATGCCTGACGGGACCCTCTCTGGTTCATGTCTTACTATGCTCAAAGCGGTTGAAAACTGTGTCATGAAGGTTGGAATATCCCTTGAAGAGGCATTACGTATGGCGTCAACTTATCCTACCCGTTTGATAGGAGATAAGAATCGAGGAGTGATTAAACCAGGTGGACGAGCAGATATTATAGTATTTAACAAAGATTTCAAACATCATAGCACTTACTTTTCAGGTAAGCTCAACTAAAATATTTTAATAACTTTAAAAAAATATCTCCATGAAATTCAAACGTATTCTTTTAAAATTAAGCGGCGAGGCATTGATGGGTGAGAAACAATACGGTATCGATATTGATCGTGTTGCTCAATATGCCAGAGACATACAGGCAGTACATGCTAAAGGGATTGAAATTGCACTGGTAATTGGAGGCGGTAATATATATCGTGGACTAAGTGCTGAAAAAGCAGGCATGGACCGTGTACAGGCAGATTATATGGGTATGCTTGCAACAGTAATAAATAGCATGGCTTTGCAGGATGCATTAGAAAAAACTGGTGTTAAAACACGTCTGCTGACTGCCATTAAGATGGAGCAGATATGCGAACCTTTTATTCGCCGCCGTGCGGTCCGTCATCTTGAAAAAGGAAGAATAGTCATTTTTGGTGCAGGAACTGGAAATCCATATTTTACTACGGATACTGCAGCATCTCTGAGAGCGGTTGAGATTAACGCAGATGTGGTCATGAAAGGAACGCGCGTAGATGGAATCTACACCGCTGACCCATTGAAAGAGCTGAATGCCATTCGTTATGATGAAATTACGTTCGATGAGGTTTATAAAAAGAATCTCAACGTGATGGATATGACTGCATTTACCCTTTGTCAGGAAAATAATCTGCCAATCATAGTATTTGACATGAATAAACCTGGTAATTTAATGCGTCTAATAGATGGTGAACCCATTGGTACTTTGGTGAAAGGTTAATAAATCAAAGTCTGAGGAGGACTTAAATACCTGAGAATAGCAGGAATTTAATTAATTTTACAGATCGAACTGATAGATTATGAACGAGCTAATTAAGAAACAACTGGATGACGCCAAAGCTCATATGGAAAAAGCCATTGAGTTTTGTGATAATGAATTGGTAAAAATTCGTGCAGGCAAAGCTATGCCTTCTATGCTAGACGGGATATTTATAGATTATTATGGTACGCCAACTGCTTTAAACCAGATCGGTACTATCAATACTCCTGATGCACGTACATTAGTGGTACAACCATGGGAAAAAACGATGCTTATTCCGATAGAACGAGCAATTATGGAGGCAAATATAGGTCTCAATCCGCAGAATGACGGTGCTGTAATCCGCTTAAACGTTCCACCGCTAACAGAAGAACGCCGAAGAGACCTTGTCAAAAAAGTAAAAGAAGAGGCTGAAAAAGGTCGTATAGCAGTCAGAAATATCCGTAAAGATGCCAATGAAAAGATCAAACGCTCAAAATCTGAGGGAGTTTCTGATGACGAAATTAAAACAGGTGAAGGTGATGTTCAAAAATTAACAGACTCTTGTATTATAAGAATTGATAGGCTTATGGAGGCAAAAGAAAAAGATATCATGACTGTCTAATCTATTTATATTTATAGAAAAAGGGGGAATATGGCTTAAGCACTATTCCCTTTTTTAATTTTGTTACCATATGAAACTATTAGCAGACTACTTAAAAAATTATAAAGGACTTATCGCTCTCGCTCTACTTCTGGCAGCAGTAAACCAAATCTTTTCATTACTTGATCCTTGGATCTTTCGTAAGATTATCGACACCTATGTAACTCGTTACCAGGATTATACTACTCAGGAATTCTTTCAGGGTGCCGGATTACTTATTCTTGCTGCAATGGGTGTGGCTATGGTTTCGCGGGTAGCAAAAAATTTTCAGGATTATTATGTGAATGTTATTACCCAAAGACTTGGTGCAAAGATATACTCAGACGGACTGGCACATTCACTCGAATTACCCTATTCAGTTTTTGAAGATCAACGAAGTGGCGAAACACTGGGTATCCTTCAAAAAGTAAGAACTGATACTGAAAAGCTAATTACTGCATTTATAAATATCGTGTTTACATCTCTGGTGGGAGTAACTTTTGTGTTCGTTTATGCTATCAATATTCATTGGTCGATTGCTGTTGTTTATGTTTCTGTTATCCCTATACTTGGTGTCATTAGTTCTGTACTGAGTAAAAAAATTAAAATTGTTCAAAAAACTATTGTCAGTGAAACTACAGCTCTGGCAGGATCAACAACAGAATCGCTTCGCAATATTGAGCTGGTTAAAAGTCTTGGACTATCTAGTCAGGAAATAAAACGCCTTGGTAATACCACTGACAAAATATTAAAGTTAGAGCTTAAAAAGGTAAAATATGTACGTAGTCTTAGTTTCATTCAGGGTACACTTGTAAACTTATTGAGAAACATGATTCTCCTTTTAATGCTTTATCTAATATTTGCAGGTAGAATCAGCGTTGGTGAGTTTTTCTCACTTTTTATCTATTCATTTTTCATCTTCGGGCCATTACAGGAACTAGGAAATATCATTAACATTTATCGTGAAACTGAAGTATCTCTTGATAATTTCAGAGGGATTTTAAGTACCCCAAAAGAAAAAAAACCCTTAAAACCTGAAATTCTTGGACGAATAAATAGCCTGAAATTTAATTCAGTAAGCTTTAAACATCAATCAGCAAACCGATATGCTCTGGAAAATATTTCCTTCGAAACTCAAAAAGGACAGACAATCGCATTTGTTGGCCCCTCCGGATCTGGAAAAACTACACTGGTAAAACTACTTGTTGGATTATATCACCCTGCTTCCGGAAGTGTACTTTATAATGATATTCCTGGAACAGATATTGATTTGGATGAATTGCGTGAAAAAATAGGTTTTGTTACACAGGATACACAATTATTCTCCGGTACAATACGTGAAAATCTGCTTTTTGTTCGTCCTAATGCCAGTGATGAAGACTGCCTGCGTGTATTACAAAAAGCCGCCTGTCAGAATTTACTTGCCCGTGCTGATAAAGGATTAGATACAGTGATTGGTGAGGGAGGTGTAAAAGTGTCCGGAGGCGAAAAACAGCGCCTGTCAATTGCAAGGGCCTTGTTACGTGAACCAAATATCTTAGTTTTCGACGAAGCTACCTCTTCTTTAGACTCCATTACTGAGGAGGAAATCACAGAAACCATTCGTGATGTATCGGTCATCCAAGATCATATTACAATACTAATTGCGCACAGGCTATCTACTATTATGCATGCTGATAAAATCTTTGTACTTGAGAAAGGTCACATCATTGAATCTGGCAGACACGAAGAATTGCTGAAAGAAAAGGGGCTTTATTATGCTATGTGGAGACAACAGATTGGTGAGAAGCATACCAAAGAAATATAATTTTAGTTTATATTTAATCTGAGTTCGATATAAGGTAGATTAAAAATGCCATTTAAATTGATCTCATGATGCTCTAGGTTCGTATGATTTGATTTTTGAAACCAATACTTGTGTTTCATAGCTTAGTTAAGCCCTTTCCTACGGCGTATTTCCGGCAAGAAATCCCCCTTTGGTCGGTGTTCTCACCGTACCAAGAACCATCTATCAAATGGTTGGTGAAAACACCAACCACAGGGAAATAGCCGGAAGATACCTCCTTCAGAAAGGTTTATTTTACCCGGAGCTGTTTTTCATCGGGAGGGGCTTCAGGTAATAGAAACATAAGTCCTATTAAACAAACCCGAGTGGCAGCTCTATCTTTTTTGCGATACGGAATTTCATGATATCTATTAAATTTCCAGCAAAAAAAATAGGGCAGAACACGGGGTAAAGAGAAACAGACCCTGCTTTCTAAAAGGTGACAAGCATGCCAAAGAACTATAGTTTTTTTTATATTTAATAAAAAATGAAATGAACAATTTGCTTTACATTAACATTGGGGCTTTAGAAATTTTTATTTTGACGCTTATTGTACCATTGCTTATCCTGAAAATCTATTGTATCATCGACATAACCCGCTCAAAATTTAACGAACCTGTCAATAAATTACTTTGGACTATTATTGTGATTTTTGTTCCTTTAATCGGAGAATTACTTTATTTGATTGTTGGCAGAAGCCAAAAACAATTTCAATAAGGTTCATGGTTAGAAAACCATTGGCTATTGTATACAGCTGCAGTTCATTTATTCTTACAGAATTGCAGAAAATAGCATGAATCGTTTTTATATTTATTGCGCCGTATCTTTAGGCTTTACTCTTCCAACTGTTTGTTAAAAAACGAAAAACATGATGATCACACTAATAACTCTACTTTTTATTGGAAACATTTTCCGTTTTCTGTTTGGAATTTTATGGGCAATATTGGTCATTTATACTTTAATTGACTTGTTGAAAAGCAACAAACCAACCAACACGAAACTACTCTGGCTCATTTTGATACTGATTGCACCAATTCTTGGCTCTATTATCTATTTCGTTTTAGGTAAAACTAACAGAATCTAATCTTTGTTGATTTGTTTTAGTCTCAAGGGGACAAGTTTTTTGGTTTTCAAATAAGTAAAAAATACAATTAACAGTGTCATAGCACCTCCAAAAAGCACTGAAGGAATAGTCCCCATTAGTTTTGCGGTTGCTCCCGATTCAAATGCACCAATTTCATTCGATGAATTAATAAACATGCCATTAACGGCAGAAACCCTACCCCGCATTTCCTGAGGGGTTAATAATTGTAATATCGTTGAACGAATTATTACACTCACACTGTCAAATGCTCCTTCGAAAAAAAGGCAGACCAAAGACAGATAAAAATTTCGTGAAAGTCCGAAACAGATAATAGATATGCCAAAACCGGCAACAGCCAACAGCAGGTTTCTCCAGGGTTTGTTCATTGGCGGATACTTAGCCATAATAAACATCGTGATTACCGCACCTGCAGCTGGAGCAGCACGCAAGAAACCAAGTCCCTCAGAACCTACTTTTAAAATATCATGAGCAAAAATGGGCATCAGTGCAACAGCGCCTCCAAAAAATACAGAGAACATATCCAGACTTAGTGCACCTAATATCATTTTGTTATTAAAGACAAATTTGATACCCTCTGAAAGACTTTTAAATATATTTTCCCTGGGTACAAACTGAGGTGGATAATTTTTAACAAAAAATACGATACATGCTAATGCCATCGCCATGAAACTGACGATCACTACAAAACAGGCTGTAATACCACTGAAAGCATACAATAAGCCCCCAACCGCAGGCCCCATAATGGAAGCAACCTGCCAGATTCCTGTGTTCCAGGTCGATGAATTTGCATAATGAGCTCTGGGTATAATCTGAGCCATTAATGTAAAGGCGGTAGGTGAGTAAAATCCTCTGGCCATTCCCACAAAAAATATCATCAGATACATAATCAAAATGACAGATTTACGTCCCAAATACTTTAAACCCTCAGGACTAGATACAAGTGCCAGCACAAAACTTGATAGCAGCATCGCAAGGATGATCCAGATCATTAACTTCTTTTTATCCGATTTATCGGCAATATACCCACCATAAAGAGTCACGGTTATCGATGGGATAGCCTCTGCAAGGCCAATAAGCCCCAGAGAAAGCGGATCTTTGGTCAGCTGATAAATATGCCATCCAACAACAACAGCCTGTACCTGATAGGCGAAAGTGAATAAAAAACGCATAGTCAGATAGGAGCGGAACTCCGGAAAACGCATGGCGATGTAGGGATCACTTTTAACCAGTAAGGACGCGGATTCAGTCATCAAATACTATATAATAAGCTATTCATACTCATAACTATCGCGTACCGTACTGATCAATCAGATAGATCAAACTAGCCATGGAAGCAGCTCCGAGTTCCAATTCACGCTTGTTAACATTTTCAAACACATCATTACTTGAGTGATGCAAATCAAAATAACGCTGTGCATCTGGCCTGAAGCCAATCAAAACTATTCCGGGAATACCGCGCAAAGGTCCGATATCAGCTCCACTTCCTCCGCTTTTAATACGATCTACCTGATAAGGTTCAAGAAGTGGTTTCCACTTAGAAAAATGAGCTAGCGCTTCCGGGGCTCCTTCGATAGAGAATCCACGCGGTGTGAATCCACCTTCATCAGATTCCATGGCTGCAATATGCTTTTCATTTTTCTGCCTGGCAAGCTCTGCATATTTAGCGCCACCGCGCAATCCATTTTCTTCATTCATAAACATTACTGCCCTTATGGTGTTTTTTGGCTTAATGTTTAATGCCTTAAAGATTCTCAAAACCTCAATTGATTGTACAATTCCGGTTCCATCATCATGAGCACCTTCAGCAAGATCCCATGAATCAAGGTGCCCACCAACCGTGATTATTCCGTCAGGGTTTTCACTTCCTATAATCTCACCGATCACATTATAGGATACCGCATCAGGTAAGGTGCGACAGTTAATCTTAAAATAAAATTGAATAACAGGTAGTTTTCGAAGCTTTAATTTCTGGCTCAATAAATTAGCAGCTTTTGTGCTGATAGCAGCAGCTGGAATTTTTGTTACACCATCCTGATAACGCATTCCTCCGGTATGTGGAAAATCATCAACAACACTTGACATAGAGCGAACGATAACTCCAACAGCTCCAAGTTTTGCAGCTTCAATTGCCCCCTGACCGCGCTGATTGACAGCACCCCCGTATGCATCGAAAGTATTTACAAACTTAGGATCAAAAGGCCGGTTGAAAAATATGATTTTGCCTTTTACAACTTGTTCACCTAACCCTTTTAATTCTTCAAAACTCCGGACTTCCAGGATTGGAGCACTTAAACCTTGCAGGGGGCTTGCAATAGAACCACCAAGGGCAGCGATAGGCACTGGTATTTTCGTATTACCCTCAATAATATAAGCCACTTCTTTTGCTCCTCGTTCCCAAACTGGGACCATAATTTCCTGAAGATAGACCCTATCAAAACCATAGTCTTCCATAAGCTTTTTTGTCCACTCGACAGATTTTTGCGCATTCAGAGAGCCACTTAACCTGGGTCCGATTTTTTTACATAAATAAGCCAGATTAGTATAAGCATGACCATCGGCCAGAGCCTCATCATGAATCCTTCGGATTATTAGAGAGTCAGTATTTTGCGCAAATAGTGAAGCTCCAATAAAAAGAGCCGGTAACAGAACTTTATAGAATTTCATTTTATTCAGATTACAACATTTTTTAAAATCACTGTTTTAGGATATTTTGTCCCAGCTGATTCCAGCTGATTTCTGTTCAAAATACTGTCTCAATAGAAGATTTGATTCATTTTTTAATTCAGGATCATCCTCAAGAACCTTTATAACAGTTTCCCGGGCTTCGGCTAAAAGTTTCTGATCTATGCTAAGATCAGCTAATTTTAAATCAAGCACTCCACTTTGCCGCGTTCCTTCAATATTTCCCGGACCTCTGAGCTGAAGATCAATTTCTGCGATCTCAAAGCCATCGATGGTTCTTACCATTGTTTCCAATCGAGTTCTGGCATCACTACTTAACTTGTTTCCTGACATTAAAATACAAAATGATTGTTCAGCACCCCTGCCAACCCGTCCACGTAATTGATGTAGTTGAGATAAACCAAAGCGCTCGGCATTTTCAATAATCATTACACTGGCATTTGGTACGTTGACTCCAACTTCAATTACAGTTGTAGCTACCATAATCTGTGTTTCCCCTTTTACAAAACGCTGCATTTCTGAAGCTTTATCCTTAGCTGCCAGTTTACCATGAACAATACTGATCTGATATTCAGGCATCGGAAACTCATCATTAATGGATTCAATTCCTGCCTCAAGATATAAAAGATCAAGCTTTTCACTTTCTTTAATCAAAGGGTAAACAATATAAATTTGCCTGCCTTTGGCAATCTCTTCACGCATAAAACCAAACATCCTCAAGCGTTGGCTATGAAATAAATGAACAGTCTTAATTGGTTTTCTTCCCGCAGGAAGTTCATTGATAATTGAAACATCAAGATCTCCATAAAGAGTCATGGCTAATGTACGTGGAATTGGAGTTGCTGTCATTACCAAAACATGGGGTGGAATCACATTTTTGCGCCATAATTTTGCCCGCTGCTCCACTCCAAATCGATGTTGTTCATCAATCACTACAAGTCCCAGATTTTTAAACTTAACTACATCTTCAATTAATGCATGTGTCCCAACAAGAATATCAAGTTCACCATTCTCCAAGCGCTGATGAAGACTTACCCTAGCCTTTTTCAAAGTAGACCCTGTCAGTATTTCCAAATTGATAAAGTCATCGCCTAACAGGCTTTTAATTGACAAGTAATGTTGCTGAGCTAGAATCTCAGTAGGCGCCATTATACATGCCTGATAGCCATTGTCTATTGCCAAAAGCATGATCATTAAAGCTACCACAGTCTTTCCACTACCAACATCACCCTGGAGCAGCCGATTCATTTGAACTCCTCGCTGAGTATCCTGCCTAATTTCCTTAATTACACGCTTTTGGGCATCAGTGAGTTTAAAAGGTAATTTTTCTGAATAAAACGTGTTAAAATTATCACCGACATTATTAAAGACAGCACCTTTAAATTTCTGAGTCCGTAAAAGTTTAGTCCGTAAAAGTTTTAATTGTATAAAAAACAACTCATCAAATTTTAAACGAATCTCTGCATCCTTAAGTATTTGACTGTTTTCTGGAAAATGAATATTATACAAAGCTTTTTGTAAGCTAATTAGCTTATGACTTTTCAATAAATATTCAGGCAGGGTTTCTTTTATTTGCCTGATTACCTGATCTATTAGTACAGCCAGAGCTCTTTGAATACCCTTACTGTCAAGGTTGAATTGCTTTAACTTTTCAGTGGAGCTATAAACTGGCTGGAGGGTTAAATTACCTTTATTTTCTATATTAGGTTGATAAGGTTCAAGTTCGGGGTGCGAAATGGAAAAGTGTCCGTTAAATATTACAGGTTTACCAAAGGCGATAAATACAGACCCTGGCTGAATAATTTTATCAATCCATCGAATACTTTGAAACCATACTAATTCTATACTTCCTGTATCATCCTTAAAGCGGGCAACAAGCCTTTTTGTATGCTTTTCGCCCAACACTTCCTTTGAAATGATCCTTCCAAGAATTTGCACTGAGGGTAAATCGGGACTAAGCTCACGAATCTTATAAAAACGGGTTCTATCTATATACCGGAAGGGATAATAATTCAAAAGGTCGTCATAGGTAAAGATCTCAAGATCCTTCTTAAGAATCTCTGCACGCTGAGAACCTATACCTTTTAAATACTCAATAGGAGTTTTTAAGATTTGCTCTGTCAATCCAGTTAGGGAGTAATTTCCGGCAAATCATTAGCCGGAACTTTAAAAATTATTTCTCTTATTATATTCCAGTTAAAAACTACAATAGCAATAAATAGCAACAAGTAAGCATATAGCTGATGCAAACTTATTTCTTCGTGAAAGTAGAAAAATGCAACTGCAAAAGCAACAATAGGGTTAAGATAAATAATGATCCCTAAGGTAGAAGAGGGCATACCAATGAGCGCATAAAGACTTAAATACAACGGAATTATTGTAAAGAAAATTGCAATTATCAGGATATTTATCCAGAAATAAGTGTCTGAAGGAAAACTGTCAAAACTAAACATATAAAAAGGAAATATGAATATTGAGGCAATCAATAGTTGAAGGCCCAGCATATTAAACTTGTCGACCTTATTCAATACCTTTTGAACAATCAGGAAGAAAGTATAGAGCGCTGCAATAAATATAGACCATAATACATCCCTCATAGAACCTTGTGCCAGAATAAAAATACTTAGACTAGCAATTCCAAGTGCAATAAGCTTAAATCTACCCAGATGCTCCTTAAGAATCAAAAAACCTGCAAGGGATGTAATCAGTGGGCAAACCATGTAGGCAAATGCTGCCGACTTTAAATTGACATTGTTTACTGCATAAATATAGGTAAACCAATTCCCACTTATTAATAGCCCTGATAAGAGGCAAAGAATTATAAACTTGTTGCGGCCTTTATGGCTTAGAGAGTAAAAATAATCTAGATCTAATTTTATCTGCTTAATTCGAAACAGTAAAATAAAACCCCATGTTAATATTAAAGAGGTAAACAATCTGTAATACAGTATTTCATCTGAAGGATAATGTTGTATTTTACGAAGCGGGATAGAGAAAAACCCCCACATTACCACAGATAAAACTGCAGCCAAAAAATACCTTAGTCTGCCAGCTTTCAATTTCAGGCCTTAACTGCAATCATTGATATTTCTACATTGACATTTTTGGGTAATCCAAGAACAGCAACAGTTTCTCTTGCCGGAAAATTAGAAATAAAGTAAGAACCATAGATTTCATTTACTTCGGCAAAATGGTTCATGTCACTTAAGAAAATGGTGGCTTTAACCACACTTTCGAATGAGAGGTCGGATGCTGATAATAGAGCCTCCAAATTCTTCATAACTTGTCGTGCTTCATCGCCAATACTTCCATTAATCAACTGGTTTGTTGCAGGGTCAATTGCAATCTGACCTGATATAAATAACATATTTCCCGTTAGCACAGCCTGACTATAAGGCCCAATTGGTGCAGGAGCATTATCGGTATAAACAATTGACTTCATGATTTACAATTACTTGTCAAAATGGGAATCCATTAAGACGATTTAAAACCCCTCTACTAAATCTTAAAACACATACCACTCCAATAGTTTGTAAATGATACCCCCAAGAAATAGTAGAATTGCAACAGTATTAATTATGTGCATAACCTTCAGATTGAAACTTGAAGGCCTGTTAGGATCGTGCTTTCTGAAAAAATACATACCTCGAAATTATTAAAAAAAAAAGAATCCCGTGTCGAAAGTTCGGCACGGGATTCTTTTTTTACAATATGCTTATATACAGTATTGTTTATTGTTGTTTGATTTCAACACGACGATTTTGAGTACGTCCTGCTTCAGTTGCATTAGATGCAACCGGACGGCTTTCGCCATATGCAGTAGTAGCAATTCTGTTCGAAGCAATACCAGCATTTACCATATAGGTTTTAACTGAATTTGCTCTGTCTCTTGATAAAGTCATGTTATATTCTTCAGTACCTTCAGCAGAAGCGTGACCGTCTAACTGAACAACAGCAGATGTATTTGCTTTTAATGAAGAAGCTAATCCATCAAGAACTGAATAAGCTGAAGTTCTTAAAACAGAAGAGTTAAACTCAAACTGAATTGGAACAACAGGACCAGCTGCTGCAAACTCAGGACATCCATTCAATCTTGCGATACCTTTAACAGTAGGACAAGCATCTTTTGAATCAGGAATACCATCAGCATCAACATCTAGAGGACATCCAGAACCATCAACTTTAATTCCAGCTTCAGTATTTGGACATTTGTCTAATTTGTCAGCAACACCATCACCATCTGAATCTTTTAACAGATCAGCAGCTTCAAGTGCGCTCACACGACCTTTTAATGCTTCAACTTCCTGACGTAATGTTGGATCTTTTAATTCATCATACATCATGGCAAGTGGGTTAACCCAATCTAAATTTGATTTAGCTTTAGAACCCAATGAGAATTCAACACCTGCAGAAGCATAAGACCACTTGTCTCTTGTGAAACCTTTTCCTTTGGTACCATCAAGATTATCAGCATCCAAGAAATTCATGGTGTAACCAAGATCGAAATTAGTACGATCAGAAACTTTAAATTTCACAGATGCACCAACTGGAACATAGATTTCGCGGATGTTATTACGATCTTTGTTAGGACCATAAGTTCCTTTTGCAGGAGTTGCATTAGGATTAATTTCTTTCCAGTTGTAAGCTACTCTACCAAGACCAGCTTTCAGATTGAAATTTAAAGAGTTTTCTCTTTTTAAGAAATCAATCGATCCAACGTTTGCAACACCAGTTAAATCAACTGCACTGCTGATTTGTGTGATTCCATCAGTACGTGATCCTAGACCAAGGTTAACTGTAGCACCACCATTATCATACGAAAGCTGACCTGACTGATATCCTAATTGAACACCGAAAATATGATCTAATTGCTTTCTTAATGTCAGGCCATATCCTAGAGTTGGACTCCAGTTAGAAAAATCATTAGTTCCACCCACCATAACAACAGGTGCAAGAACTCCAGCATTGACACCTAAACTCCAGGTTCTGTACTGGGCCCTTCCACCAAACACTTTGGCTGAAGAGCTAGTAGCATCTTGTGCTACCGAAACCTCACCGAGGCCCAGCAGAGCTACTAATGAAAACACGAGGGCTTTCTTTAATGTAGAATAATTCATAATCGTTTTTTTAAAGGTTAACAAATTTCTTTAGTGTAATTTACACAAAAATAGTCATAAGTTTGACTTGTGCAAATAATCAAACCAAGTTCCAATCATTTTCTCAATTAAATTTACGTTAAAAAATTAATTTTCCTGCACAAAATAATGAATAAACATCATGAAATACCCCTGCATTGACAAGCATTTATTCGAAAAAAATCGCGAAAATTTCACAGAAAAGCTATCTCCGAACTCTATAGCCATATTTCAATCTAATGACGAATTTCCAAGGAGTGGCGATCAAACCCATATATTCAAACAAAATGCCGATCTATTTTACCTGAGTGGAATTGACCAGGAACAAACTATTTTATTATTATTTCCTGATTGCCCTAACCCTTTATACAAGGAAATACTATTTATAAGGCAAACCAATGAGCACATAGCCGTGTGGGAAGGTCATAAATTAACTGTACCGGAAGCAAAAAACGCTTCCGGAATCAAAAATGTGTACTGGTTAGAAGAATTCTGGAACATACTTCCCTCCATAATTAGTTATGCCGATAATATCTATCTGAATACGAATGAGAATGATCGCTATGTACATCAGGTTCCATATCAAGACATCAGATTTATAGAAAAAATTAAAAATCTTTACCCTTTACATAAATATGAACGGGCTGCTTTAATCATGCGTGAGCTGCGTCCTGTAAAATCCGAAATCGAGATTGAGCTAACTAAAAAAGCATGTGAAATTACCCGGGATGCTTTTGTTAGAATTCTAAAATTTATAAAACCAGGGGTAGCTGAATATGAAATTGAGGCCGAAATCATACACGAATTTCTAAGGCAAAGGTCAAGCGGGCATGCATACAATCCAATCATCGCATCGGGAAAAAATGCAAACATCCTACACTACAACGATAACAACCAGATCTGCAAAGACGGTGATGTGATTTTGTTTGACTTTGGTGCAGAATATGCAAATTACAATGCTGATATGAGTCGCTCCGTACCGGTAAATGGACGTTTCAGTAAACGACAAAAAGATGTGTATAGTGCGGTTCTGAGAATAATGAAAGAAGCCAGAAAGATGCTGCTTCCAGCTACTATATGGAATGAATACCATACGGAAGTTGGTAAAATAGTTGAATCTGAATTGATTTTACTTGGCTTACTTGACAAGCAGGACATCGCTAAACAAGATCCCAAAGCTCCGCTTTATAAAAAATATTTTATGCACGGCACTTCCCATCATCTGGGTTTAGATGTGCATGATTTTGCCAGTAGATATAAACCTTTTGAAGCTGGAAATATTTTGACTTGTGAACCTGGAATTTACATTCCCAAAGAAGGCTTGGGAATACGAATTGAGAATAATATTTTGATTACAAAAGATGGCAATATTGATCTGATGGATGATATTCCTGTTGAGATAGAAGAAATAGAATCAATCATGAACTCTTAAGATCAATTTGTAAAGAATCTATAAACTTATAAAGATTAAAGTCCGGATCAGCTGAAGCTTTGATTATTTGCTGTTGCAATTGCATTTTATTGATACTCCTCATTTTATTCTGCTGTAGCAACTTCCAGGCTTTTTCTGCCAATAAAAATATCCGTCTTGAATTTTCCTTTGCAGACCGGCTTTCGATTGCCTTCACCAGTTCTTCAATTCCAATGGCTTTATCCGCAACTGTTTTGATAACAGGAATAGGCTCTGGCCTCTGGTGGACAAGTTTTTTGAGGTTATTAGCAAAAGTATCAGCACCTTCCCTGTCAGATTTGTTAACAACAAATATATCTGCTATCTCCATTAAACCTGATTTCATATTCTGAATCTCATCACCAGACTCAGGAACTAGTACTACAACGCTGACATCTGCAAGTCCGGCAATTTCAACCTCCGATTGACCTACTCCTACAGTTTCAACTATAATAAAATCGAAATCGGCAGCTTTGAGAACATCGCACATTTCAATTGTTTTTCCAGATAAGCCCCCCAGAGAACCTCTGGTTGCCAATGAACGGATAAAAACATTTGGTTTATTAAACTGTTCCGCCATTCTGACACGATCACCAAGGAGTGATCCTAGATTAAACGGGGATGTTGGATCAACAGCGAGGACAGCAATTTGCTTACCTTGAACACTCAATTGATTTATTACTGCATTAACCAGCGTACTTTTCCCTGCCCCAGGAGGGCCTGTTATTCCAATGACTAATGCATTACCTAATTTGAGGCCTTTTAACAAGTCATCTGAACCTGGCAAATCATTTTCTACCATGGTTAACTCCCTGGCTAACTTTTTATAGTCTTTGATCTGTATTGAATTACTATGCTTATCTGGCTGCATGCTACAAAGTAAGTTGTTTTTTATTTCATTTTACAATTCAGTCATGTAAAGCCTGGGAAAGCGATTTTACAACAACAGGCTTAAGAAAAGGACTGAATCAGCCTATAATACGGTGGTATTGGTTTCAAAAATCTAATCATTGCGAATCCAGATCTTAGCCATTTAATTAATAACCTATCTTTTATCCTTCCTTAAATGGAGCTGAGGTTAATTTATTTAACTTTGTCCAATATTACACCACCATGAAAGTTACAGGTTTTTCATTCATACGTAATGCTGTTAATAATGACTACCCTGTGGTACAGGCAATTTTATCTGTTTTGCCTGTTTGCGATGAATTTGTAATTGCAGTTGGCGATTGTACTGACAATACTCTGGAACTTATTGAAGGTATCGGTTCTCCAAAAATTAAAATCATTCATACCATTTGGGATGAAAGCATCCGTGAGGGTGGGCGCACGTTCGCTCAGGAAACGGATAAAGCTTATGCAGCAATTTCGAAAGATACCGATTGGGCCTTTTATATACAGGGTGATGAGTGTGTGCACGAAAAATATCTTCCTGCTATAAAAAAAGCAATGGAAGAAAACTTGAATAATGAAAATATAGAAGGGCTTTTGTTTAAATACCTTCATTTTTATGGCTCATATGATTTCATAGCTTCATCACGCCGTTGGTACAGAAATGAAGTGAGAATACTAAAATTTCACCCTCAGATTCATTCTTACCGGGATGCACAAGGTTTTAGAAAAAATGGAAGAAAAATAAAAGTAAAACCAATAGATGCCTATATCTATCATTATGGTTGGGTTCAGCCACCAGCCGGACTTGGAAATAAGGTTCGTAACTTCAATAAATTTTACCATGAAGATTCCTGGATTCAGGAGCATCTGCCTGAAAATGTTGAGTTTGATTATGGCAATGCCGACCGCCTGATCAGATTTCAAGATAATCATCCTCAGGTTATGCAAAAGCGGATTGAGGTTGGAAACTGGACGTTCAAGGTTGATCCAACAATTTTAAAGAAGAAAATGAGTCTGAGACGTCGTATTTTACAAAAAATTGAAGACCTCTGGCAGTGGAGAATCGGAGAGTATAAAAACTATAAAATTACCCGATGACCAATACGCTATATTCCAAGAAAAGTATTTCTGTTATTATACCAAATTACAATGGTAAGCACCTTCTGGAGCAAAACTTGCCTTCTGTTTATGAAGCCTTAAATAGTACCAAAATAGATTATGAAATCATCATTATTGATGATTGTTCAACAGATAACTCCGTAGTTTTTATCAAACAAAATTATCCGTTGGCGCACTTGATAGTCAATGAAAAAAATCAGGGTTTTTCAGTCAGTTGTAATAAGGGAATAGCAAACGCCGGGAAAGAGCTGGTTCTATTATTAAATACTGATATCGAGTTAAATAATGATTTCTTTGAAAGCCAATTCAAGTATTTTGATCTTCCCGATACCTTTGGAGTGATGAGTAAAATTATTGGGGCTAAAAATGGTGAAATTCAGGATACCGCACGATTTTTAAAATACTCCGGCTTTAAAATTAAAGCCAATAACTTTTACCGACTTGAAAATGAAGATTTTTTTACTCCAACCGCCTATTTATCAGGTGCAAATGCACTGATCGACACAAAAAAACTGAAGGAAATCGGTGGATTTGATGAAATCTTTTCACCATTTTACTGTGAGGACTTTGAATTGGGATTACGGGCATGGCGCTTAGGTTGGAAATGTTATTATGATCCTAAATCGCATTGTATTCATGACCATTCGTCAACAACAAAAAATTACAGGACACAGAGCTGGGTAAAGGCAATTTTCTTTCGAAACAGGCTTTATGTTCACGCAATACATTTAAACAGAATTCAGTTAGCCTTTTGGTTTCTGCAAATCATTATTTTCGATATTCTTTTCATCTGGATTGGCTTAAAATTCTACTATTACAAAAGTGTCGCAATGTTTTTGCATACTCTCAACCCCGCGAGACAGTCCAGAAAAAATTTCAAAGAATTGATGAGTAGCCATGAAAGCAAAATAAGTGTTGATGATGTCATCCACATAATGAATGAGATGGTTAAAGGTCAAACTATCATTTTAAAACGAAATTAGACATCTTTCAAAATGATTAGCTTTGTATTTGAACTCTATTTATGAAAACCTTTTTACGACTGTTCGCTTTTGCTTCTCCCGTACAGAAATTTGCGATTCCATTCTTTTTCCTGTCGGCATTAGGGATAATATTCGGACTTCTTAACTTCACTTTACTAATCCCTGTTTTCGAGCTCTTATTCGATCAATCTGGTACAAGCGGAGCACGTGCATTGACCTCTGCACCCTCATTTGATTACAGCCTGAGTTATTTTAAGAACTTATTTTACTATTATTTCCAAAGCATCATCAACACTTCGGGTAAGGTTGGCGCTTTAAAAATGGTCAGTATTGCCATTGTTGTTTCTGTCGTACTGAGTAATGTCTTTAAATATTTATCGGCCAGGGTAATTGAGAATTTCAGATTAATGATTGTAACTCGTATTCGAAGCAGTATTTTCAAAAAGCTAACCAATATAGATATTCAATACTTCAGTACTCAGCGTAAAGGAGACCTGATTTCGAGATTTATGACCGACGTGGTGACTATTCAGGACTCGATTATACGATCCTTACAAGTTATTTTACGAGAGCCGATTGCAATTATTCTAAATTTTGCCGTACTATTTACCATATCTGCTAAATTGACTCTTTTTGCACTGATTCTGATTCCAGTCTCTGGCTTGCTCATCTCACTAATAGTTAAACGGCTTAAGAAACATGCGACTGCAGCTCAGGAATCATTAGGAGTGTTGGTTTCCAGTATAGATGAAGGACTCAATGGTGTTAAAATCATTAAGTCCTTTAATGCTGAGCAGTATATTCAGGAGAAATTCAATACAATTAATATTTGGACCAGTAAGATCCACAGGAGGCTGGCAAGACGGGTTTTACTGGCAGCGCCTGTTTCAGAAATGATGGGGGTAATTACCGTATCTGCACTTCTTTTCTATGGTGGTACTCTGATTTTAGAGGATGGCTCGGATCTTAAGGGGGCTGAATTTATTGGCTATATCATCATATTCTCGCAAATCATTAATCCTGCAAAAGCCATTTCAGAAGCATTTGGGAATATCTCTCAGGGAATATCTGCAGGTGAACGGGTATTTCAATTACTTGATGCCCCTGAAAGTATTACCGATAAAGTAAACCCGGTTTCAAAAAGCTCCTTCAACGACTGTATCGAATTGAAAAATATCTCTTTCGCTTATGGTGAAAAAGAAGTATTAAAAAACATCAATTTTAAAATATTAAAAGGTAGTACAGTTGCTTTGGTTGGTCCTTCCGGTGGAGGAAAAACAACGCTCATGGATCTACTTCCAAGATTTATCGATCCGCTTAGCGGCGAAATCCTTCTGGATGATGTTAATATAAAGGATATCAGCATGCGCGATGTCAGAGCATTAATGGGAATAGTGAATCAGGAATCTATTCTTTTTAATGATACCATTTTCAAAAATATCACCTTTGGAAGATCCTTTACAAAGGAAGAAGTAATCGAAGCCGCCAAGATTGCGAACGCGCATGAGTTTATTATCAATACTTCAGAGGGTTATCAAACCAATATCGGAGACCGGGGGATGAAACTTTCAGGAGGTCAAAAACAACGGATATGCATCGCAAGAGCTGTTCTAGCCAATCCTCCTATCCTTCTGCTTGATGAAGCGACATCCGCTTTAGATACTGAATCAGAAAAAGTAGTGCAGAACGCGTTGAAAAATTTAATGAAGAACCGTACTTCTATTGTTATTGCTCACCGCCTTAGCACCATACAGGAAGCCGACCAGATAATTGTTCTTGAAAATGGTATGATTGAAGAACAAGGAACCCACAATGAACTAATCAGAGCAGATGGTCTATACAGGAAATTGATTGATATGCAAACATTCAATGAATAAAAATGAATGATAAAAAACTGGTTTCCATAGCTTTATGTACTTATAACGGTGACGCTTACTTAAAACAACAACTGGATTCGATTGTCAATCAAAGTTATCCGGAAATTGAGCTAATTGTTGTTGACGACTGCTCTACTGATAATACATTAAACATTCTAAAGGAATATTCAGCCAGGTACTCCTTCATCAAATTATTTATTAATCCTCAAAATCTGGGTTATATCAGAAATTTTGAAAAAGCCATGAGCTTGTGCAATGGTGATTTTATAGCCTTATCCGATCAGGATGATATCTGGGATTTAAATAAGATAGAGAAACAGGTAAAGGCAATTGGCAATAATTTACTGATCTACCATGATTCAGAATTTGTAGACCAAAATGGTGAATCCTTAAGCCTTTATATGTCGGATATTATGAATTTGTATCGGGGTGATCAACCTGAAGTATTTTTATTCTTTAACTGCATTTCAGGACATTCAGTGTTAATGAAAAAAGAACTGAGGAATGAGCTCTTACCTTTTCCAGAAGCCTATTTTCATGATTGGTGGATGGGATATGTAGGCACTAATCTCGGTAGCATAGATTTTATTGAAGAAAGCCTGGTAAAATATCGACAGCATCAAAAAGCAGATACTAATATTTTAAAACGTAAAAGAGATAATACACCCAAAAATCCAATTTCTGCTTCCATAAAATTTGAACAAAAGCTTCTTTGGATAAAGTCTTGCGTTAATTATCCCAAGAATAAAAATCCTGAGTTTATAAAAAAACTCTATGCTGAATTTAAAAAGAATAAAGAGGAATATTTTTCTTTCGGGCTGTTGAAGCTAATCTACAGGAATCGTGATTTACTTTTCATTATAAATAAAAAAAACGTTTTTAGTAAACTGAATTTCGTTCTGAAAGAGTTGTGGGGCGGAAAAATAAGAAGAATCTTTTCTGATTAGTTTAAGCTTACTTTTCCCTATAACAGAAAACATTAATGGCCATATCAAAGCTCTCGCAGATGAGTCTGGTATCTACAAACGGACGTTTTCTGGTAGCTGATTCTTTTATATAATAATGGAAACCTAAACTTTCAACCAGTGCAAGAAGTTGATGTAGTGTTTGTTTTGAATTCACATTATTATGGTATTCAAAAAAGATATGCTTTGCATTTTGCAAACCCGCTCCGCAATATTTCAAAACAGTATCCTCAGCTCCTTCAATATCAATTTTCAGAAAATCTACATCTGGTGTCAGGTAATCAAGCAAAGGAACAGCTTCTATAAATTTGGGCACCTGATTAGAGTACTCATTATTTATTCTGCCACCCATGCCGCCATCAGTAAAGAACTTTAAGGTTTCTTTTTGGGTCCAAACTGCTTTTTGATAAAGAGTTACATTTTTTAGTCCGAAAGTCTCCACATTCTCTTTCAAAATTGCGAAAATATCTGCATCCGGTTCGAAAGCGATGATATGATGGTCTGGATAATTAAGTGAGAAATACAATACACTCAGACCCATATTTGCACCACAATCAAGAATAATCCCTGAGCCGGCGCTGGGTTTGAACCTGTAAATTTCTGTCTCGAAAAGTTCAATATAAGATTCTGCAAAACTCGGACCGTGATGAAATTTAAAAGGTTTTTCGAATACATGAGCATACCCAACGGTAAAGTGCTTGTAATCAGCAACCCGGCCTAACTCAAGCTTAATATCACCTGATTTAAGTCTCATTTGTATGCTTCTTTTAAGCCTTCTAAATTCTTTTCTTAAGCCCAAACCTGCTAGATAAATAGATTATACATCAATAAGCCAAAACAAAAAAAGCGATCCAATAGATCGCTTTTAAAAATATTTATTTCGATTACAATTTCCGTTTCACTTCAACCTGTTCGTATGATTCTACGATATCACCAACCTCAATATTATTGAAGTTCTGAATATTCAAACCACACTCATAACCTGTAGCAACCTCTTTCACATCATCCTTGAAGCGCTTCAATGAAGCTAATTCTCCGGTATAAACAACTACACCATCACGAATAATACGCACCTTGCTGTTTCTAGTGATCTTTCCATCGAGTACCATACAACCTGCAATGGTACCCACTTTACTGATCTTGAATACTTCACGAATTTCAACGTTTGAAGTAATTTTCTCTTCAAATTCAGGATCAAGCATGCCTTCCATTGCGGCTTTCACCTCATTAATGGCATCGTAAATAATTGAATAAAGTCTGATATCAATCTGTTCTGCTTCAGCCAACTTACGAGCACTTGCAGATGGACGAACCTGGAAACCGATGATAATTGCATCAGAAGCCGAAGCCAGCAATACATCCGATTCAGATATCTGACCCACAGATTTATGTATAATATTTACCTGTATCTGTTCAGTAGAAAGTTTCAATAAAGAATCGGATAATGCTTCGATTGAACCATCCACGTCACCTTTAACGATTACATTCAGCTCTTTAAAGTTTCCAATCGCCAAACGACGTCCGATCTCATCGAGAGTAATATGTTTCTGAGTACGTAAACCCTGCTCACGTTGTAACTGTAATCTTTTGTTAGCAACCTGACGGGCTTCAACTTCACTTTCCATCACGTTAAACTTATCTCCTGAAGTTGGTGCACCTTGCATACCCAAAACCTGTACCGGTGTTGAAGGCCCTGCATGATCCAATTTAACCCCGCGCTCATTATGTAATGCTTTTACCTTACCGCTATATCCACCAGCAAGTATCGCATCACCAACACGCAGTGTTCCGGCCTGAATAAGCACGGTTGTAACAATTCCACGGCCCTTATCTAATGCTGCTTCAATAACTGTACCTACTGCACGTTTGTTTGGGTTGGCTGTCAATTCGAGCATATCTGCCTCCAGGCAAACTTTTTCGAGTAAAAGATCGATACCTACTCCAGTTTTACCTGAAATTTCCTGACTCTGATATTTTCCACCCCATTCTTCAACCAGAATGTTCATTGCAGAAAGCTGCTCACGAATCTTATCCGCATTGGCACCAGGCTTATCAACTTTACTGAATGCAAATACAATCGGCACATTTGCAGCCTGTGCATGATTAATAGCTTCACGCGTTTGAGGCATCACACTATCATCAGCAGCAATCACAATAATTGCAATATCGGTAACATTGGCACCTCTGGCACGCATAGCTGTAAAAGCTTCGTGACCCGGAGTATCCAGAAAAGTTATTTTGCGCTCATTTTCAAGAGTTACTTCATAGGCACCAATGTGCTGAGTAATTCCACCTGCTTCACCTGCAATCACATTAGTCTTACGAACAAAGTCAAGTAAAGAGGTTTTACCATGATCTACGTGCCCCATCACGGTTACAATAGGAGCTCTTGCTAATTGGTCTTCAGGACTATCAGCTTCTTCAAGCAAACCAATCTCTTCATCTTCAGGCTTTACAAATTCAACTTCATAGCCAAACTCATCTGCAACGATTGTCAGAGTTTCTGCATCAAGCCTTTGGTTGATGGAAACAAACATTCCAAGACTCATACAGGTTGAGATAACCTGCGTAACAGGTACATCAAGCATCAGAGCGAGCTCATTGGCGGTAACAAATTCTGTAACTTTAATGGTCTTAGACTGCATTTCTGCTTCTAATGCCGCATCTTCTGCAGTCTGAGCAACATCATCGCGTTTCTGACGACGTAATTTAGCACGTTGTGCAAATTTTCCAGATTTTCCGGCTCCACTTAAACGTGCAAGTGTTGCTTTAATCTGATCCTGAATTTCTTTATCCGTTGGTTCTGCTTTTGGAGCTTCAGGTGTACGGGGCTTATTCCTGAAATCAGGACGGGCACCACCAGTACCGGCTGTATTTCCTTGTCCGGGTCTCGCATTCCTGAAATCAGGACGATTACCCTGATAACCTGCTCCGGGTGCAGGACGAGGAAATCCTCCGCCTTGCTGACCCTGCTGTCCCTGCTGTTGAGGCTGGCCTCCAGATTGTCCGGGCTGTCCGGGAGCATTATCCTTACGCTTGCGCTTGCGCTTTTGATCAGCACCAGCTGCGCTAGACGAAGAGGCAACCGGCTGTCCGCGACGGGCAGGCGCGGAAGGCAAATCGATTCTGCCGATTACATTCGGACCGGATAACCGATCTGCTTTCGCACGAATGACGGTAGCATTAGGATTACTTTCCTGTGTATTTGGTATATTTTCTTGTTTTTCTTCGGTTACTGGATTTTTTGCTGCTATTTCAGGTTGAATCTCAACAGGTTCTTCAGACTTTTCAATGGATTCTTTGACTTCCGCCACAGTCACCACTTCAACTTCAGGTTTAACCTTTTCAGCAGCAGGCTGAGGAATTACCTCTGGTTCTTTATCCAGAACAGGCTCCTCAATTTTTATAGCAGGTGCCGGAGTAACCTTAGGTTTTTCGGGTTCCTGAATTTTTTTATCAGGTCGGGTTTTTGAATTTAAATCATCTAAATTGATCTTTCCCACCACTTTAACACCGGGCAATCCAGCTTCTTCTAGCTTAGGCTCAAAATCAACTGTCTCCTGAAGTTCAGCTTTAGGCTTATCAACAAGGGGGGCAGTGAATGTGTTAACATTCTTGATGAGAATCTCCTCTTGTTCAAAATCTTTTGAAAGCTGTGGCTCAGCCTTCTCGTTACCTACAGGAATATCATCACGCCGAATTTTGCCAATAACAATTTGTTTAGCTTCTTCTTTTACGATTTTATCACCCTGAAACTCCTTAAGAAGAACATCGTACATCTCTTCGGTGAGTTTCGTATTGGGCCTGGCATCAACTTTATGCCCCTTTTTCCCTAAAAACTCCACCGCGGTGTTAAGGCCGATATTCAGCTCTTTCGCAGCTTTAAGTAAATTTGTGCTTTTACCTTCTGACATTTATTATTTTAACCTCGCTATTTTTGTACAAAAGTACGTTTTTTATATGTTAAATGTTTTGAGGATTTGGCTTTTTCTTGAACCCAAAATTTCTCAAAAAACAGTAATCTAATAAATTATTCAAATTCTGACTTAAGAATCTCAATCACATCTTTCACTGTACTATCTTCCAGATCAGTACGCTTAACCAATTCATCTACAGACAAACTTAAAATAGATTTCGCTGTATCTAAGCCAACACGTTTGAATTCGTCGATAATCCATCCTTCAATTTCATCTGAAAATTCTTCGATATCCACATCCTCATCATCTTCATGCACTTCACGGTAAACATCAATTTCATATCCAGTAAGCTTTCCGGCCAACTTAATATTGTGACCACCACGGCCGATTGCTAATGAAACCTGATCAGGTTTTAGATAAACCGCGGCTCTCTTTTCTTCATCATCAAGTTTGATGCTTGTAATCTTCGCCGGACTCAATGCTCTTTGAATATACAATGAAATATTATTTGTAAAGTTAATCACATCAATATTTTCATTTTTGAGTTCGCGAACAATACCATGAATACGGGATCCTTTCATACCTACGCAAGCACCAACAGGGTCAATTCTATCATCATAAGATTCAACCGCAACTTTAGCACGCTCACCGGGCTCACGAACAATTTTTTTGATTGTTATTAGTCCGTCAAATATTTCAGGAACTTCCATCTCAAACAAACGTTGCAAGAATTCCGGTGCAGTACGAGAGATAATAATCTTTGGATTACCATTAATCATTTCTACTTTCTCTATGATTGCGCGGACAGAATCGCCTTTTTTGAAATAATCTGCAGGAATTTGTTCAGTTTTAGGCAATAAAAGTTCATTCCCTTCATCATCGAGAACTAACGTTTCTTTCTTCCAAACCTGATAAACTTCACCAGTTACTATCTCTCCAACACGGTCTTTATATTTCTTGAAAATCTCATCTTTTTCAAGTTCCAGGATTTTTGAAACCAAGGTCTGTCGGGCAGCAAGAATCGCTCTGCGACCAAAACTTTCAAGGGTAATTTGTTCAATAAAATCATCTCCAACCTCAAGGTCAGAATCAATTACTTTTGCTTCGGCAAGTTCAATTTCCAGATCATCGTCTTCTGAAAATCCATCTTCCATAACCGTTCTTGTACGCCAGATCTCCAAATCCCCGTTATCAGGGTTGACGATCACATCGCAATTTTCGTCGGTACCATACCTCTTCCGTAACATGCTACGGAAAACCTCTTCCAATACACTAATAACCGTAGGACGGTCAATATTCTTGAAGTCTTTAAACTCCTGGAATGAATCGATTAAATTAATATTGCTCATTTTTTATTGAATTTGTCAGTCCGGGACTAACGTTATTTAAAACTCACTAAAACTAGTGTTTCTGATATATCTGTAATTTGAATAAAACTTTCAATCGTAACTGCTTTCTTACCTTTTTCCTTGATAATTTCTTGTATGGTTATTCCAGAATCATCTGCGCTCAACAATTTCCCTTCCCGGATGTTCCCATCTGTCAGCTTAACTTTTAATGAACGGTTAATATTTTTCCGGAACTGGCGTATTGATTTAAGTGGGGTATCTATTCCTGGCGAGGAAACTTCCAGTCTGTATGCTTGCTCAATGGTATTTTCCTCTTCAAGATGGAAACCTACATGCCGACTTATAGCGACACAATCACTTATTGCAACTCCATTGTCTCCATCCACTAAAATAGATAAAATCCCGCTATTATGCATTTGAACATCCACAATAAACAAATCAGGACGGTCAGCAATTTTTTCTTCAACTAACTCAATTACACGGTTTTCTATATTCATAACGATCTTTTTTAAATCCCACATGAAAAACATTTGGTAAAAAAAGAGCCCCGATAATGTCGGGGCTCTTCTCAGATCGATGCAAATATAAAAAAACTATCCGTGATTACAAATACCTGGTTTCAATACATTTACAGATCTTATTTTTTTGAGAGATAGAATTTATATTCAGTAAACCCATCTGAATTAAACAGTTCGCGTGTTTCAATCAAATCCTCCGCATCCTGCAGCAATAGTTTTGTGTAACACCTTGCAAAATACAACTGTTTCCACCTGAAATCAATTTTTGGCTTAAAACGAATCAGGTCTCCTTCAATTGTGTATGCGCCTTCTATGGCCGGCTGAAAATCCCTCATTTCAGGATCATTCGAATCTTCATAAACAGCGAAAAAATTCGTCCAGAGAGAATCAGGCAGAGAATCAGATTTTAATTCCTCAATAACATGATTAGCCAATCCGATTAATTCTAAAGAATTGCTTTCAGGATTAAATCTGATTATCAATTTTTTCTGGGTAGCATTCTGAACGGTATCCTGTCTGCAAGAATTAAATAAAATCAAAATAACTATTGATATGTGGAATAGATTTTTCAATTTCATGTTTAATTTCATTTAAAAATAAAAAATATGAGGGTAATCATCGAAATTATTTTAATGGGAGCAGCTGTTGCTCTTGCTGCTTACCTTCTACCGGGAGTTGATGTAGAAAGTTTCTGGAGTGCTATAATTGCAGGAATACTCATTGCATTATCAAACGCTACAATAGGAACAATTCTTCGAGTACTAACTTTTCCAATCAATTTTCTGACACTAGGTTTAGTTTCGTTTATTATTACCGTTTTAATGGTGCTTCTGGTTGACAACCTGATGGAATCATTTAATACCAACGGTTTTATTTCTGCAGTTTTATTTGCTATTGTATTGGCTCTGATTAATATGATATTTTCAGCATTTAAATCAGATAAAGCAGATTAAACCTCTTTATTCCTGCATTCCTGATAAACAGAAAATTCTGATTATCTATTGTCTTGCAGCAGCGGTTGCACTAATTACAACTGGAGATTTGTCTTTGGCAGTCAAAGCAAATACCTCCTTGTTTTCTGAAGTTCTATAATATTTCCCAAGTTTTTCGACTGCTGCAGCCCTAACTTGCGAAACTTTGTCATTAATTGCAAGATCTTTCAATGCTCCATAAACAGCCTTTTTTTCTTCATCAGATAAATGTTCAACAACAGATAATGCCGTATGACGAATCAGCCAGTTCTTATCCTTAATAGCCGAGACCATTAATTCTTTTGCGGAAGCATCCTCTTTAAGATCCTTTAATTTTAATATTGCTTCAATCCTGTCCATGAATAAAGGTGCATTGTGATATTGAAAAACATACTCCTGAACGCTTTTAATCTCATTTTTTTCAGCGAGAATGTATTTTTCAGCATCGACATTTACAAGATCAGGAGGGCTAAGTGAAGGAAAAATAAAAGATTGATTTTGCCTGTCCAGAACAATTTCTTTGCGTTCAATCTTTCCCCCGGAATAGATATCAACTGAAATTGGAATACGATAAAGAGGAGTTTCAGTAAGATTCTGATCTTGAGTAATACCGACTTTAATCTCTCTTTTAATTTGATCATAGGAACTCTGAATACTTAAAACTGGGTGCCCTGAGGCAAGGAACCATTGATTAAAAAACCAGTTTAGATCCATCCCGCTAATCTCTTCAAATACAAGACGGAGATCATGAATTTCGGCAGTTTTAAAAGAATGTTTGGTTAAATAAAGTTTTAAAGATTCAAAAAAAGCCTCATCTCCAACTGTCTTTCTAAGCATGTGCAGAATTCTACCACCTTTATGGTAACTAATCTCATCAAACATTTGCTCTTTGTCTGCATAATCAAACCTTATCACATCGGGTTCTGTTTTTCTTTTGTTTGCGAGATAAATCGACATGTCTTCCAGGCCTTTTACATCAGCCTGATCCCTGCCGTATTTAAATTCTTCCCAAAGATATTCCCCGTAAGTAGCAAATGATTCATTCAGAGGCAGATTAGCCCAGGATTCAGCAGTTACCAAATTACCAAACCAAT